>CERE01108271.1_pt1 | contig 215610 bp, 200 predicted proteins | sample 530911 | NCBI WGS metagenome assembly CERE01 (sample SAMEA2621092, study PRJEB7988) | marine metagenome | biome: marine biome (ENVO:00000447); feature: mesopelagic zone (ENVO:00000213); material: "saline water (ENVO:00002010), including plankton (ENVO:xxxxxxxx)" | depth 800 m
CTTCGGAGGTTTTTGCAGTATTTGGAGGCAAAATCCCTAGGACCCCTAATACAAATTTTGGTGATTGGCGTGATCATTTATCCCATCTTTTATATATGGGAGACGGAGCATATTGATAATTTCTGTCGTGAAATCAAACCAGGCATGACAGATGTAAGACTGATGGAAGTTGCTGATGAATATCATCTCAAGCTGAGCGGTTTGGAAGAAGGATATGTAGAGGAAGGGCATTGGTTGGCCGAAGTTAGAGCCAAGTCGACCTTTTCTGATTACCGTTGTGCGATTAGCGGTATAGCCAATAAAGTCGCTAATGCCAGAATCATCGATGAAGAATAGACACCTTATCAAAGAGATAAGGTGTCTATTAGTGTTTTATGCACCAACGTAGTTAATCAGAATACCAGCAGCCACGGCTGAGCCGATGACACCGGCAACGTTCGGTCCCATTGCGTGCATTAACAAAAAGTTATGCGGATCAGATTCCAAGCCAAGCTTATTCGATACACGTGCTGCCATAGGTACAGCAGAAACACCCGCTGAACCAATCAGTGGGTTGATAGGTTCTTTAATCAGCTTGTTTAACACTTTTGCCATGATGACACCTGATGCCGTACCAATAGCAAACGCGCCCATGCCCAGAACCAAAATCCCTAGAGTTTGTAAATCCAGGAATTTATCAGCACTTAATTTCGAGCCTACAGCTAATCCTAAAAAGATGGTGACTGTATTAATCAGCGAGTTTTGAGTCGTATTACTTAAACGATCCACTACCGCACATTCTTTCATTAAGTTACCAAAACAGAACATGCCGAGTAATGGCGCTGCATCGGGTAGTAAAAAGGCGACAAGAATCAGTAATAACAATGGGAAGACGATTTTCTCACGTTGTGAAACGTGACGCTGTTGTACCATTTTTATTTTGCGTTCAGCCTCGGTAGTCAGCGCACGCATGATGGGGGGTTGAATTAATGGCACTAATGCCATGTATGAATATGACGCTACGGCAATAGCACCCAATAAGTCTGGGGCAAGCTTACTCGCCACATAAATAGACGTCGGTCCATCTGCACCACCAATGATACCAATCGCTGCTGCGTCAGCCAGACTAAAGTCAAAAATACCAAAATGAGCTAAAACTACAGCGCCCATCAATGTCGCAAAAATACCAAACTGAGCGGCGGCCCCGAGAAACAGCGTTTTGGGGTTGGCAAGCAATGGACCAAAGTCCGTCATGGCACCGACACCCATAAATATAATTAGTGGGAAGGCACCACTTTCAATACCGACACTATAGAAAATATGCAAAATACCATTGGCTTCTGCCAAACCTGCACCTGGAATATTGGCTAACACACCACCAAAACCAATAGGTACCAGTAATAACGGCTCGAAGTTTTTCTTGATGGCCAAATACAGCAGCAACATACCAATAAGAATCATGACGCCTTGGCCTGGTGTCATTTGGTTAAAACCTGTTACTTGCCAGAGATGAAGTAGTTTATCCATGATATCCCCCAATTAAGCGATAGTGGCCAGCTGATCACCGACTTTGACGGAATCACCTTGTTTAACAAAAATGGACGATACCGTCCCGGACTTGGAAGCCACAATTTGTGTTTCCATTTTCATCGCTTCGAGAATTAATAGGGTGTCACCTTCGTTGACTTGTTGACCTACGCTGACTTCGATTTTCCAGATATTGCCTGACAGCGGCGCTTCAACGGGATCACCTTCGCCTGCGGGTGTGCTCTGAGTCGGTGCAGGTGATGAGGATTCAACATGACTGATATCACCCCCTTCATTCACCTGAACGACGTAGCTTTGGCCATTGACTTTAATGGTATAAGTTTCTTGTTCCTGACTTGCAGAACGGTTGGCTGATGGTGTGTTATCGATAACAGGAACAGGTTCAAATGCGTCTGGGTTGTGACGGTTTTTAAGAAATTTAAGACCAATTTGTGGAAACAGGGCATACGTTAAAACATCATCGACTTGGTGTTCGCCTTCTGCCAGGTCAATTTGTTCTTCATCGGCGACAGCAAGGAGTTCGGTGGTGAGTTTTTCCATCTCTGCTTCAATGAGATCAGCAGGACGACAACTGATAGGCTCGGCGCCTTCCAGAACGCGATCTTGCAGCTCCTTATTGAATGCCGCTGGCGCTGCACCATATTCACCTTTCAAAATGCCGGCGGTTTCTGCTGCAATTGTCTTATAACGTTCGCCAGTCAGCACATTGATAACGGCCTGTGTACCGACAATTTGTGAGGTAGGCGTAACTAGAGGAATAAAGCCTAAGTCTTCACGAACACGTGGAATTTCTTTTAAAACTGCATCCATTTTATCTAACGCATTTTGCTCACGCAGCTGACTTTCCATATTTGTCAACATACCGCCTGGCACCTGAGCGACCAAAATACGTGAGTCTACACCACGTAATGAGCCTTCAAATTGAGCGTATTTTTTTCTCACATCACGGAAGTAGGCGGCAACTTCTTCAAGGAGTTCGATATTAAGACCCGTATCGCGATCCGTATCCTCAAAAATCGACACCACAGATTCCGTTGCCGAGTGACCGTAGGTCATCGACATCGATGAAATGGCCGAATCAACATTATCGATACCGGCTTCCACACACTTCATAATAGTGGCAGTTGATAAGCCAGTGGTGGCATGCGATTGCATGTGAATTGGGATATCAATAGTTTGCTTAAGGCTTTGAACTAATTCATAAGCTACATAAGGCTTAAGCAAACCAGCCATATCTTTAATACATAAAGAGTGGGCACCCATGTCTTCAATACGCTTAGCCATATCCAACCACAAATTCAGATCATGAACAGGACTGATTGTGTAAGCGATAGTGCCTTGAGCGTGGCGGTCGTTTTCCAGCACGGCTTTGATGGCTGTTTCCAGATTACGCGGATCGTTCATAGCATCAAACACACGGAAGACATCAACACCATTGATCGCGGCTCTTTCGACAAACTTTCTGACGACATCATCTGCATAGTGACGATAGCCTAATAAATTCTGACCACGTAGCAGCATTTGCTGACGAGTATTAGGCATGGCTTCTTTCAGTGAACGAATGCGATGCCAAGGATCTTCACCAAGATAACGAATGCAGGCATCAAATGTGGCACCACCCCAGCTTTCTACTGACCAGAAGCCGATTTGGTCAAGCTTATCAGCGATGGGTAACATATCATCGAGTCTAAGACGTGTTGCAAAGAGTGATTGGTGGGCATCACGTAAAACGACATCTGTGATGCCTAGAGGTTTTTTTACTTCGGTCATATTCATGGCCTTTTAATTGGTTCGAAATAGCCTAAATCTGGAGTTATTTGTGGCGTGAACGAAATTTGTGTACTGCCGCTGAGAGCACAGTAATGAGGTTTTTGTCATCATTAGCATGTTGGGATTGATTCATCGCCGGACTGATGACGGCCGTAGGTGAGGAAATACCTTCTTCGGGTAAGACACCTACATTTTTTTCGTAACTGGTGATAATGCGTGACATGATGGTGGTGGCAAACACCAGCAAAGTCAGAAATATAAAGACGAAGCTCATGCCGATAAGCATCAGGTTTAAACCTTCTGTCATTAAGTTTGATGTTGTCATTATTATGGTCTCTCTCCATTGGTTTTCTTAGGTCATTAAATCAATGACTTACAAAAAAGCAGCCGGCAATTATACCATTGTTGAACCTCGAACGAATCACTGAGCCGGAACTCCTTATTTTTAAAAGAGTAATAGTAAAAAATACGATTCTGTTGTAACCGCAATCGATTCAGAATGCGTATGATATTTTCCTATCTGACAAAACCCTGCCAAACTAACTGTAAACGATAGCAAGCTACAAAAGGACACGTATGACACCTGATGAGTCTGACTTCTGGTTTTTGCCACTGGGAGGAACCGGCGAAATAGGCATGAACCTGAATCTTTATGGCCATGATGGCCGTTGGTTAATGGTGGACTGTGGGGTGACGTTTGAGGCAAAAACAGATATTGACGGTGAACCAGTAGAGGGTGCTCAAGCCCATGTGCAGATGGCTGATCCACAGTTTATTGTCGATCGGAAAGAACAACTGGATGCTCTGGTCATCACCCATGCTCATGAAGACCACATCGGTGCTGTTCCTTATTTGTGGGAACGATTTCGTTGTCCTATCTACACCACAGCTTATACGGCAGAAATTCTGCGCAGAAAACTGGCTGAAGCCGGGTTAATCAAAAAAGTGAAAGTCCATGTGGTTGAGGCACATGCATCAAGACAAATAGGGGTCTTTAATGTGCAGTGGATCCAGCTAACACATTCCATTCCTGATCCGTTTGCTTTATTGATCACCACACCTGTTGGTAAAGCGTTTCATACCGCTGACTGGAAGCTTGATTCCGCACCGGTGGTGGGCGAACCCTATAAAGAAGAAGATTATGCGCGGCTGGGTGAGCTGGAAGTTGATGCGATGGTGTGTGACTCAACTAATGCCAATGTACCAGGGTGGTCGACATCTGAAGCAACGTTATACAAAGGCCTGAAACATCATGTCGAACAGGCAAAAGGGAGGGTTGTAATCACCTGCTTTGGCAGTAATATTGCGCGTTTACGTACGGTGGCGGATATAGCCAAAGAAACGGGCAGACATCTCGGCTTATTAGGTCGCTCGTTATTAAACACGTATTCTGCTGCCAAACGTGTGGGTCTATGGAATGGCATTGAAACCTTTGTCGACCCGCATCATTTAGGTTTTCTGCCGCGAGATACCGTTCTATTAGTTGCAACGGGAAGTCAGGGTGAACCTAGAACGGCGCTAAACCGACTCAGTCAGAACAGTTTCCGTGATATTGAATTAGAAGCTGGGGATACGGTTATTTTCAGTTCCAAAGTGATTCCTGGTAATGAATTACCAATTGAAGCTTTAATTGAACGTCTCAAAGCCATGCAGGTGGATGTGATTACAGTGGATAACAGCCGACTGGAAATTCATGCTTCAGGTCATCCTGCTATGGAAGAATTGAAAGCCATGTATCGCTGGGTTAAACCTGCTTGTGCTATTCCTGTTCATGGTGAGTTTCAACACCTTAGAGCGAATGCCAGGCTGGCAAAGTCAGTTGGAGTGCCCGAGCAGCTTGAAGGGAAAAATGGTGATTTATATTATATTGCCCCTGTCAAAGGAATACGACGCGGAGCGGTAAAAACAGGCCGTTTGGGGCTTGTTCAGGATAAACTGAAAAAATTGTTTTAAAAATGCATTAAGGATTAAACGGTTTTGAGATGATCGAAGAAATCAGACGATTTATTCGTCACCCCAGTAGCGTACCGATTCAGGTTAAACGCGGCGACGAGAAAAAACAGGTGCCATTGAAAGATGTCAGCAAGGGTGGCCTATGTTTTCGTTCACAAGTGTCGCTAGCTACAGGCAATGTCGTTGAAGTAAATATTCTTACCCCAAAACCCACTTTTACTGCAAAAGGCATAGTGACTTGGTGTAAGCCGGAAGGAGATGAGTACCTAGTAGGTATTTCATTTCAGAATAAAGCCGTCCGGTATGCACTCAGGATGGTCGAACAAATTTGTTATATCGAAGATTATAAAAAACGCATTAAAGTTAAAACAGGGCGTCAACTGACAAGTGATGAGGCGGCACAGGAATGGATTCAAAAATATGCAGCGGATTTTCCACCTATAACTGATTAGTGCGGCTAGGCTTTTGCTTCAAACCTGTGTGCTCTACGGTCTGAAGAAACACGACGTTCTATAAATGGTTTTTGATTACGCTTTCTACGGTCATAACGTTGGCGACGATCCGTATCTTTGGCGAGTTTCGTTTCCTGTGTGGCAGGACGAGCGGGTTCAACCTGGGATGGTGGACTGATAGTGATCATCGCATTGTGATAAAGCTTAGGTATCTCGTTCATGGTGTTGATAAGTCAATTTATATACTTAATTATCGGAATAGTTTGAAAAAGCTTTAGATATTATTTGCCATCAGTAAAGTGCATATTGAATTGTCCATCACTGATTCGCTGTTTATTCTCAACAGGGTATTGGTAAAGATAGGTCCAAGCCGTTGATATTTTGAGCGTGCTATTTAACGGCTGAATGTGTACCCGTTGACGTTGATATTCATGTGGTTCAGGAAAAGCTGAAGAACATTCTTCATAATCATCGAGCTGATTCAGTAGCCAGCCAGCCGAAGACAATTGATATAAATCACCGTATACGATGTCGTGTTCATTATTAGATAAAATGGCACCAGGATAATAGTCAATGAGATAGAGTTGTGCTTGCAAGGTGGCACGACAGATGAACTCGCTGTGTTCTGCAAGTAACTTTGCCATGGGATGATGTGTATCTTTCATCAATGTGCCGTATACGAATAACAGTTCACTTTGTTCGGTCATTACTTTAAAAATACTCTTTATTTATATGAAAAATATAACAAATAGGTGTTAAGTTGAGCAGTCAGTTAAAGGTCGGTCTTGCTTTGGGTAGCGGCGCTGCACGTGGTTGGGCGCATATTGGTATTATCAAACAACTAGACAAACTTGGCATCACTCCAGACATTGTAACGGGTACGTCAATAGGCGCTTTGGTTGGGGCTGCTTATGTCGCTAACAATCTCGACAAACTGAATGACTGGGTGTTGCAATTGGATAAATTAAAAACGGCTCAATACTTTGCCATTAACCGGTCTCTGCAAGGTTTTGTAAACAAAAACCGTCTGCGTACATTTCTTAATGAATATGTGGTGGAACAGGAGCTTGAGATAGATAATATGCAGAGCCGTTTTGCTACGGTTGCAACAGATTTGTATAGTGGCCGCGAAATATGGAATACACGTGGCAATATGATGGATGCAGTATGGTCTTCCATGTCTTTACCTGGCTTGTTTCCGGCAATAAAGCATAATAATCGATGGTTGATTGATGGAGGGCTCGTTAATCCTGTGCCGGTGTCTTTATGCCGAGCCATGGGCGCGGATGTGGTGATTGCTGTGAACCTCAATAGTGGCATTGTGGGCAAACATTTCAGAACAGATATTGATGAAGTCGAGCCATCAATAGCATCAGAACCACCAAAGACTTGGACTGGAAAAGTCAGTCATATGGTGACGGACTACACTAATAATTTATTTCCTAAACGTCGCGAACAAAAAGAAGAAGCGCCTGCTTTATTAGATGCCATTGCCGCATCGATTAATATCACACAGGACAGAATTACCCGCAGCCGAATGGCCGGTGATCCACCCGAAATTATTTTAAATCCTCGCCTTTCTCATATCGGTATTCTGGAGTTTTATCGTGCAGATGAAGCCATCAAAGAAGGGATCGCCTGTGTTAAGCGTCAGCAAACCGAGCTGAGTTATTATCTCTCAATGGATAAGTAATTACAGACACGGACTATCCCAGTCTTTTAGCTGGCTAAAATATTCTTGTAAAAAATCAATCAGAATCCTGACGCGGTGTGATAAAAAACGTGTCTGTGGGTAGATGGCATAAATACCAATATCTTTCTGAACAAGTGCCTTATCGAGAACAGTGATCAACTTGCCCGATTTGAGTGCAGAAAATGCAATAAAATCAGGGCTCAAAATTAACCCTTTACCGTCTATACAGACATCCCGTAGATATTCGCCATTATTTGAAGACAGCACTGTAGGCAAGTTAACAGACATCACCTCACCTTGATGGTCCAGTAATGACCAACTGCTACTGACATGTGAATATTGTAGCTTCACGTGCCCGTACAACAAGTCTTCAGTTTGTTCAGGTAAGCCATTTTGAGCAAAGTAATCAGGACTGCCGCAGATATAAAGGCGGGTAGAGGCCAGTTTACGGGCGATCATACTTGAGTCAGTGAGATTAGATATGCGTATGGCCAAATCTAAACCTTCGGCAACTAAATCCTGATGTCTGTCACTGAAATCAATATCAAAAATGATGTCTGGATGCATTTGATTAAACTCGCGTAAAGCTGGACTCAAGTGCAGCAAACCAAAGCTAATGGGGGCAGACAATCTGATACGACCAGATAATGAGGTTTGCTCACTACCTAACGCATGCTCAACCTCATAAATATCATCGAGAATACGAACACAGTGTTGATAATAACTTCGACCGGCATCAGTGAGCGTTTGTTTACGTGTTGTTCTTTTGAGCAAGCTGATACCCAGTCGTCTTTCTAAATCGGTTAACCGTTTGCTGATAGCCGATTTCACCGTATTCATTTGCTCAGCTGCTTTCGTAATACTGCCAGCTTCCACTACCCGCACAAAACACTGCATTTCTTCTAACTGACTCATCTCTATTGTTCTCTATTTGGTAACAATAAGTTCATTAATACACTGTTTTATAAAAATATGGAAACGATAAACTGTGAACCATCTTAACAACACAACAAAAAGGAAAAATGACATGAATGCAGTCACAGGATTATCAACAGTCACAGGTCGGTTTTTATTGAGCTTAATGTTCATATCAGCCGGCATTGGAAAACTTGGTGCAGGTTATGAAGCGACACAAGGCTATATGAGCATGATGGGCGTCCCTACATCACTGCTGCCAGTGGTGATTGCCACTGAAATTCTTGGTGGCTTAGCTATCTTAGTTGGTTTTAAAACACGTATTGCTGCGTTTTTGCTAGCAGGTTTCACGCTGATAGCGGCAGCTATTTTCCATAATAATTTTGCTGATCAAATGCAGAGTATTTTGTTTATGAAAGATTTAGCCATTGCCGGTGGTTTGTTGTTACTGGTGGCTAATGGTGCGGGTAATTTGGCTATCGACAATATTAAATAATGTTATCGAAAACAGGAGAATAAACATGAATAACACCATTTTACATATCAATAGTAGTGAACGTATTCAGGACTCTGTGACACGCCAAGTCTCTGCTGAACTCGTCTCGCAATTACAAAAGCAGTCTGGGCTAGCTATCAAATCTCGTGATCTAGTGAAGGGTATTCCATTTATTAATGAAGATTGGATTCATGCCAATTTTACCGACCCCGAGCAACGTACTGAGCAAAACAAACAAGCGTTAAAAATTTCTGATCAATTAGTAGAAGAATTGCAGGCTGCCGAGATTCTGGTGATTGCATCGCCCATCTACAATTTTAGTGTGCCAGCCGTATTAAAAGCCTGGATTGACCAAGTGGCCAGAGCAAGAGTGACATTTCGTTACACTGAAAATGGTCCGGAAGGTTTGCTAAAAGCGAAAAAAGCGTATTTAGTCATGGCTTCAGGTGGTGTGCCTTTGGGGAGCGAAGTGGATTACGCTTCTACTTACCTGAAGCAGGTCATGAATTTTCTGGGTATTCATGATGTCACTGTGGTAGATGCTGGCAGCCTGATTCAGGACACAGAAATATTGACTCAAAAAGTTGCTGATCTCGTCAGCTAATATTTATCAGGAGAATGTGATGACTCAGACAAGGGAATTAAGACAAATCATCAACGGAGACCGGGTCTCAGATGGTGCAGGAGTACAGCTCACTCGTATTATCGGCTCCCCACAGCTTAATATGCTTGACCCTTTTCTGATGTTCGATGCCTTTGGTTCCGATAAACCTCAGGACTATATTGCTGGCTTCCCGCCACACCCCCACCGTGGTTTTGAGACAGTGACCTACATGTTAGAAGGTCGTATGCGTCATGAAGACAGTGCGGGTAATGCCGGTGTCATTGAAACGGGGGGCGTGCAATGGATGACAGCAGGTAAAGGCATTATCCACTCCGAAATGCCAGAGCAGAAAGAAGGACGCTTAGCCGGATTCCAGTTGTGGGTGAACTTGCCTGCAACAGAAAAAATGAGTGAGCCCAGGTATCAGGAGTTTGATGCTGAACAGATTCCGGTCGCCAGATTCGATAATGGCACCGAAATCAAGGTCATTGCTGGTCAGACTGATAGTGGTGTGAATGGTGTGATTAATAACCCGTTTATTAATCCACTTTATCTGCATGTGTTTTTACCTGCAGATGTCACGTTTGAACAGACAGTGAAGGAAACAGACAACACGTTTCTGTATTTGATGAAAGGTCAATTACAGATCGGCGATAAACAGCGACCACTTAATGCTGGCCAACTCGCCGTATTGGAGACCGGATCAAAAGTCCGTGTCAACAGTGAACGTGATACGGAGTTTGTGCTCGTATCTGGACAGCCTTTGAAGGAACCTATCGCCAGAGGCGGTCCATTTGTGATGAACACGCGGGAACAGATTGAACAAGCCTTTGATGATTATCGTCATGGCCGTTTCACTTAAGTTTTGTTTATTTTGCTAAGAAAAAGCCACTGATTCGTCAGTGGCTTTTTTGTTTAAGTATTTTTTAAGTTGCAGGGATTAATCTTGGCCGAAATTAATTTGGTTGAGGTTTATCATGCGTCGTGCGATTTCTTCTCAGTATCTAGTATTACTGTTCTCAGTGCTCTTGATGCTTGCTTATAACAATGGTTTATGGAATGGCATCATTCAGGCCAATCAATTAATCACCCAACATAATCTATTGTTTTTAGGCTCATGCGCCATCTTTATGACGGCGTTGTTTAATCTGATATTTAATTTAGTGTCATCCCGATACCTGATAAAACCGATATTGATTTTCATTGTGTTGTGTTCTGCCGCCGCCAGCTATTTTATGGATAGCTACGGTGTGCATATCGATAGCTCGATGATTCAAAACGTGCTAGAAACCGATACAGCAGAAACAAAGGAATTATTGAGTAAAGATTTTATTATTCATTTCTTGCTATGGGGTGTTTTGCCAGCATTTTTGATAGCTAAAGTACGGATTGCTCACGTCCGCTGGACCAAACAGGTATTGATGAGCTCGTTTTCTATCACCATGAGTATTTTAGCCATGGGGTTGGTGGCTGCTTTTTTTTATCAGGACTACGCTTCAACATTCCGAAATCACCGGGATTTACGTTATTTAATCAATCCCACAAGCTATATCTATGCGGTCACTAAAATTGCCAAACAGCAATTTGCAGAGGCGGATAAACCATTAATCCCTATTTCACAAAATGCCGCACTTGGCAGCTTAGCGCATGAGAAAAAGCGTCGTACAGTGACCGTGATGGTCGTCGGTGAAACGGCGAGAGCAGAATCATTTCACCTGAATGGTTATGAACGTGAGACAACACCAGAGTTAGAGAAAACGAATAGTCTGTATTTTAATAATGCCTCGTCTTGTGGCACAGCGACGGCGACTTCAGTGCCATGTATGTTCTCACCATTTTCTCGTGATGATTATGATGATGAAAAAGGCCATGGTTATGAAAGTGTGCTGGATGCTATTTCTGCTGCCGGTATGAAGGTCAGCTGGCTGGATAATAACAGCGGCTGTAAAGGCGTGTGTGATCGTGTAGAACACCAGAAAGTGACTGACGTTAATCTGACAGATTTATGTCCTGATGGTGAATGCTATGACGAAGTATTATTGACTAATCTAAAAGCCTTGGTGGCTAAGTCAGATGATGACCAGTTGATTGTTTTACATCAGAAGGGTAGTCACGGACCTGCTTATTTCAAACGTGTGCCGTCTGCATTTGAGAAATTTAAACCAATCTGCAAAACCGCTGAACTACAGAAATGTTCAAATGAAGAACTAAGAAATGCCTATGACAACACGATTTTATACACTGATCATGTGTTAGCTCAATTGATTCAGTATCTGGATGATTTATCTTCACAATCCACTGATACTGCTATGATTTATGTCTCAGACCATGGCGAGTCTTTAGGTGAACATAATCTGTATTTACACGGTACACCTTATTTCGCTGCACCCAGCCAGCAAACCCATGTACCTATGGTGGTGTGGTTGTCAGAAAACTATAAACGAGACTATCACATCGACCCAGTATGTATGAAAAATGAAACCGGCAAAGCGGTCAGCCACGACAATATTTTCCATTCATTATTAGGGATGAACAATGTCTTACTGCCAGGTAAATACGATCTAGATTTAGATATCTTTGCCAGCTGTCAGCATAGCTAAATCTATGCTGCATCATTTAGTACGTTTATGGGGGCTGTATTTTGTTCTGATGAGCATGATTGCCATCACAGAACTGGATAAATTAGTTGCCACCATCTGGTATCAGCTTGAAGGTGGTCAATGGCAATTGAAGCATTTTTGGCTGACGCAAACGTGGTTACATGATGGTGGTCATGACCTGGCCGTCATTTTGTTCATTGCTGTATTACTAAGTTATGGGATGAGTGTTGGGAACCGTTATTTTTCACGCTATCGTCATGCTTTAGCGTATCTCAGTATCAGTATTCCTGTATCGACACTCATGGTAAGTGCTATAAAAAGGCTGACTCAGGTGGATTGTCCCTGGTCTGTAGTGGAATTTGGTGGCGAACGACCCTATCAGTTTTGGTTGCATAGTATATGGTCGCCACTGCAAGGTGCAGATCATTGCTTTCCTGCTGGGCATGCCAGTTCGGCCTATATGTTTTTTGGCTTGTATTTTGTCAGCACGCAGCTTTTTCCTCAGCATGCTAAAAAAGTGTTGTATGGCGTCATCTCTTTTGGCGTTATCTTCGGTATCGCCCAACAATTACGTGGCGCCCATTACATCAGTCATGACATCACCTCGGCATTTATCTGCTGGACAGTATCCTGCTTGTTATGGAAGTTCTGGCCTGTTAAGGAACTGAAACCAGGTCATTTTGATCAATAGATTGATCTCTGTCATTTCAGTTATTTCGCTATTGTGTATTATTGGGGTAATGTTTACGCCAATCCTTCTTCAATAACAAAGACAACACATGCTGCGACTACGAAATTTGATTTTATTACTGATAGTGGTTGCCGTCGCTGCGGCCAGCTATTACTGGAAGTCTGAACAAGAGTTGAGTTTACCTACTGGCTTTGCTGCTGGAAATAGCCGAATTGAAGCGACCGAAGTTGATGTGGCGACAAAAACGGCGGGGAAAGTTGAGCATATTCAGGTGAATGAAGGTGACTGGGTAAAGCAAGGTCAGGTGCTAGCCGTCATGGATACCGAGCAAGCTGAGGCGAATCTGGCAGTCGCTAATGCGAATCTGAATAAAGCGAATGAATCTAAAAAATACGCACAGGCTATTCTGGCACAGCGGCGCAGTGAAGTGACCCTGGCAAAAAAAGAGCTTGAACGGACTCAGGTTTTGGTCAAAAAAGGTCACCTGAGTCAGGAAGTGATGGATCAGAAAGAAACACAAAAAGCGACGGCTCAAGCCGCCATGCAAGCTGCATCGGTACAAGTTGCCGAAGCTCAAGCAGCAATTGAAGCAGCTAAGGCCGAGGTGACAAAAGCACAAGTAGTGATTGCTGACAGCCAACTCACCACACCTCGTAACGGTCGAGTGCTTTATCGCTTGGCTGAACCGGGTGAAGTTCTGCCTGCTGGTGGTAAAGTCATTACGCTGATTGATGTCAGTGATGTTTATATGTATCTGTTTTTACCCACAGACCAAGCAGGACAAACCCGTGTAGGGGCAGAAGTCAGAATTGTCCTGGATGCTTATCCCAATGTATCTATTCCGGCTCATGTGTCTTTTGTCGCACCACAAGCGCAGTTTACCCCCAAGTCTGTTGAGACAGAGGAAGAACGTGAAAAGCTGATGTTTCGGGTGAAAGTCAAAATTGAAGAAGACATTCTAAGGAAATATGCAGAGCAGGTGAAAACCGGCGTTCCCGGTGTGGCGTATGTCAAGCTGGATGACAATGCACAGTGGCCAGAAAAAGTGCCACCTCTCGCCACTTACTAACACCTTATGTCAGCCGATATAGTCGTTAGTCTTGATAATGTCAGTCATCGATATGGTGAGACACAGGCATTGGCATCGATGTCAGTTGATATCCCAGCTGGTCAACGCGTTGGGTTTATTGGGCCTGATGGTGTTGGCAAGTCCACATTACTAGGACTTATTGCGGGAGTAAAAAAGATACAAAGCGGGCAATGTCAGGTCTTAGCTGCTGATATGGCTGATAATCGCGAGCGTCATGCTATTTGCTCAAGAATCGCTTACATGCCACAAGGTCTGGGTAAAAATCTTTATATGACCTTGTCTGTGCATGAAAATCTGATTTTCTTTGCTCGTCTGTTTAATTTAGCCCCTCATGAACGTGAGGCACGTATCACGCTTTTATTAAAAAGCACGGGATTGAATGAGTTTCGTGATCGACCTGCTGGTCAATTATCTGGCGGCATGAAACAGAAACTGGGTTTATGTTGCGCGTTGATTCATAACCCGGATTTATTAATTCTGGATGAGCCTACCACGGGTGTTGATCCGCTATCTCGCCGTCAATTCTGGACATTGATTGATCGTATTCGTGCCCAGCGACCACAGATGAGTGTCTTGATCGCCACAGCTTATATGGATGAAGCGGCTAATTTTGATTTTTTGGTTGCGATGGATGAGGGGCAAGTACTCGGTACTGGCAGTCCTGCCGAACTTATCAAACACACCGGACAAAGTAATCTCGACGAGGCATTCATCGCTCTGTTACCTGAGAATAAGCGGCAGGGCCATAAAACAATCACTGTTCCGCCACGACAAGAGTCTGAGAAGATCGCGATTTCAGCCAAAGACTTATCAAAGACCTTTGGTGATTTTACGGCGGTTAATCAGGTCAGTTTTGAAATAGAGCGTGGTGAGATTTTCGGGTTCCTGGGTTCAAATGGTTGTGGTAAGACCACGACCATGAAAATGTTAACAGGCTTATTGCCGACCAGTTCTGGTGAAGCACGCTTGTTTGGTGAAGTTGTCGATGCTAAAGATATCGCTATACGCCAACGTGTTGGTTTTATGTCACAAGGCTTTTCTCTGTATGAAGAGCTGACGGTCATACAAAACCTGGTATTACATGCCAGGTTGTTTGATTTGGCAAAAGCTTACCAACAACAACGTATTGATAAGTTGCTGAACGATTTTGACCTTAAACGTTATCAGGCTCATGTCGCTAAGGATCTACCATTAGGCATCCGTCAACGTTTATCACTGGCCGTTGCGATCATTCATGAACCCGAAATTCTCATTCTCGATGAGCCCACATCTGGTGTTGATCCGATTGCACGTGATGAGTTTTGGCAGATATTGATTAGCTTGTCACGAGAGCAGGGTGTGACCATCTTTGTCTCAACTCATTTTATGAATGAAGCCCAGCGCTGTGACCGAATATCGCTCATGCATGCGGGAACGGTACTTGCCACGGATTCACCCGACGCACTGTGTAAGAGCAAGGGGGGCGATAATCTTGAAGATGCGTTTATTGCCTACTTGACAGAGCAGCAAGTTGAAGAGAGTGATGATAGCGAGTTGTTATCCGATAAAGCGATGTCTAGCCAACAAGATAAAATCCATCATGGTGGTTTTTCATTAACACGATTACTCGCCTATAGTCTGCGTGAGGCTTTAGAAATTACACGCGATCCGGTGCGTTTGGTCTTTGCTTTTTTAGGGACGGTGATTCTGCTTTTTGTGTTGGGATATGGAATCAGCCTTGATGTGGAAGATATTCCCTTTGCGGTGATGGATCGGGATCAGTCTCCTGAGAGCCGAGATTACATTCAAAGCCTGGCGGGCTCGCGCTATTTTGAAGAAAAAAAGCCACTCTATAGTGACACTGACATGGATGAACGCATGCGAAGTGGTGAACTGGGTGTGGCTATCGAAATACCGCCTGACTATGGCAAAGATATGCGTCATGGTAAGCAGCCCAGTGTGGGTGTTTGGGTTGATGGTTCGATGCCATATCGTGCTGAAACGATCAAAGGCTATATGCAGGGCTTTCATCTCAGCTATTTGTCAGAACTCAGTATCAGAGAGTCAGGTATTCAGGTAACCCCTAGCTATCAGTTAGTGTCGAGGTATCGCTACAACCCTCAGGTTGAGAGTCTGATTTCAATGGTGCCTGGTGTGATGCCCATTTTATTGTTGATGATTACCTCAATGCTCACCGCCTTGTCGATTGTCAGAGAAAAAGAATTGGGATCCATCACTAATTTCTACGCCACGCCGGTCAATAGACTTGAGTTTTTATTAGGTAAACAATTGCCATACATCATTATTGGCATGATGAACTTTCTGATGTTGATGTGGCTGGTCTATATGGTCTTTGATGTGCCCTTAACGGGTAGTTTTTGGGCCTTACTGGTGGGGACTTTTCTTTATATTATTGTGGCTACTTGCATGGGGCAGTTTATCTCTGCCTTTACCAAAACCCAGATAGCAGCCATCTTTCTGGCCATGATTAGCAGTATTGTGCCTTGTGTGAATTACGCAGGACTTATCAATCCGATTAACTCTCTTGAAGGCGCTGGCTATGTCATAGGGCATATGTATCCGGCCTCTTATTATTTGTTGATATGTCGTGGCGCGTTTACCAAAGGATTGGGTTTTGAGGAATTAACAGCTTTTTATTGGCCTATGATCATGGCTATTGTCGTCATCATGTGTCTGAGTTTTGTATTACTCAAGAAACAGGATCGCTGAATGAGTAGTATGAAAAATATTGTCAATCTTGGCGTAAAAGAGTTACGGACATTGGTGCAGGACCCCGTAATGGTGATGGTCATTTTGATCGCTTTTACATTGATGGTCTACTCAGCAGGCAAAAGCGTCTCAACAGAACTCCAGAACACACCCATTGCCATCGTAGATGAGGATCAATCACCGATATCTATCAATATTGCAGAGGCGTTCTATGAACCGCATTTTAAACCGGCAGAACAGATATCGCTCGCACAGATGAATCAATCTCTTGATACAGGAATGTATACCTTTGTATTAGATATTCCCCCTGATTTTCAAAAAGATTTATTAGCTGGTCGCCAGCCTGAAATTCAGCTGGCTATAGATGCCACCATGATGAGTCAGGCGTTTATTGGCGCTGGTTATATTAGTGAAATCATTGATAGAGAAGTGCAACATTTGCTGAAAACTTCTAACACAGCATCGTCAACAGCTGTGCAACAAATTATTCGCATGCGATTTAATCCCAATCTGAATAGTGCTTGGTTTAGTGGTGTGATGGAGCTGATCAATATGATCACTTTACTGTCAGTCATTCTGACAGGTGCTGCATTAATTCGTGAACGTGAACACGGCACGCTGGAGCATCTCTTAGTGATGCCCATTACACCTTTTCAAATTATGATCGCCAAGATTTGGTCGATGGGACTGGTGGTGCTAATCACCAGTACCTTTTCACTATATGTGGTTATTCAGGGCTGGCTGAATATGACTATTGCGGGTTCTATTGCGTTATTTCAGCTGGGCACTGCTTGCTTTTTATTCTCGACCACATCGTTAGGGATTTTATTAGGCACACTGGCTCGTAGTATGCCCCAGCTCGGTCTCTTATTGCTGTTATTGATATTGCCTTTACAAATGTTATCGGGCGGCATGACACCTTTTGATAGTATGCCCGACATTGTTCAACATATTATGCAGTTCGCTCCGACCTCACATTTTGTCAGTACCAGTCAGGCTGTGCTTTACCGGGGCGCTGATTTTGCCATTATCTGGCCGGATTTATTGGCTAACTTAATGATAGGTAGTGTCTTTTTTTTGATGGCACTGTTCTTATTCAGAAAAAGCCTGGCAACGGTATAAGCCCTGCTGTTAGTGACATGTAATGGACAAGTTTTTCAAGGTACTTCAGTATGTGTAGGTGTAGCGCATTGAGTTTGAGTCAAGGCCATAAAATTAAGTCTTAAAAAGATAAGGTTGTGAAGCTAAGTTGTTTTCTGTGGGGCGCAAATACTAACAGAACTCAGTAACAAGCCATAACCAAAGTAAGGAGGGGATAGACCATGAATTTAGAAGAGAAAATCTGCCAAAGCTGTACAGAAGACAATAATTTGGATTTTGACTTTACCATGGCCTTTCAACCTATCATTAATTGCAGCAATGAGACGATTTATGGGTATGAGGCTCTAGTCCGAGGTATCAATAACGAGTCGGCATATTCTGTAATCTCTCGAGTCAATGATAGTAATCGTTATCTTTTTGACCAGCTCTGCCGGGTGAAAGCTATCTCGCTGGCATCAAAATTAAATATTACTTCCATGCTGAGCATTAATTTTCTGCCCAACGCGGTTTATGTACCTGAACGGTGTATTCGCACCACCTTCGAAGCGGCAAAACAATATGATTTTCCCACAGAGAGAATCATGTTTGAGTTTACAGAAGTGGAAAAAATAGATGATACAGAACATGTCAAACGTATCGTTGATTATTATCAGTCGCTAGGGTTCAAGACTGCAGTGGATGATTTTGGTTCTGGCTACTCTGGTCTCAATCTGCTTGCTGACTTCCAAACAGATATCATTAAACTCGACATGGCGCTCATCAGAAATATTGATTCGAATAAGGTACGTCAAGCTATTATCAAGAACTGTATAACCATGTTCGATGAGTTGAATATTACAACCTTGGCGGAAGGCATTGAAACCTATGAAGAATATGCCTGGTTACGAGATGCCGGAATTGAACTCATGCAGGGATATTATTTTGCCAAACCTGGTTTTGAAAGCTTACCTGAAATAGATCATGGGCATTACCGACAGGCCAGCCAATGATTCATGAGCGGGCTGTATTCAACAACAGTATATGTTCGCTAAACACAGGCATGAACGATAGCTTACATAGAGTACGGTCTCACAAGCTCTCAACATAAAAAACGCATGATAATTAAGAGAACTCATTACGATGATTAACTGGTTAGCCAATCTTGGTGATGTCACCCATGCTGTACAGTTGGCATTGACACCAGCTTTCCTTCTTACCGGCATGGCCGGTATTCTCAATGTAATGGCGAACCGGCTCGCGCGTATCATAGACCGAGCAAGAGTGTTAACCGATAAAATGACCTCAGGGAAGGAACTGTCTGAGCCTTGTCGAGAAGAAATAGCCGTATTGGGTTTACGCCGAAGAGCCGCCAGTAATGCTATTACCATGTGTGTGTTGTCTGCTTTGTTAATCTGCTCCGTTGTCTCAGTGATGTTTTTAGAAGCCCTGCTTGATTTCAATTTACGTTGGATGATAGGCGCGTTATTTATGGGCTCGACGATGGCCTTGGTTATTGGTCTGGCTTTTTTTTTGCGAGAAGTGCATTTAGCCACACGCAATAGTTATAAGATGATTCCATCAATGCAAAATAAAAAGCATTGATAAAACTGGGGTACTAACTAAGGTGGATACAGACAAGCAAAGTCTACTCCTTATGGTTTCAACTCCATTCTAATTAACATTGATTTATTGATAAGACTTGGCATCACTATGGAACAGGACGCAGTGGGATTAACGGACACGATCAGCATATTGTCGGCACAGATGAGGGAACTATGGGAGGCCACGATAAGGGTGATGCCTTCTTTTATTATTGGTCTACTGGTCTTTCTTATCTTCTTTTTACTGGCAAAGCCATTTTCTGCTCTGCTGGTGCATCCCATTGCTTATATCAGTAGCAGTAATCTGGTTCAGAACGTGATCAGGCGCATTATCAGTCTATTTATTATCTTAGTCGGCTTGTATATCTTTCTGAATATTGTTGGCTTAACGCAGGCCGCACTCGCCATTGTCAGTGGTACTGGTTTGCTGGGTATTATCATTGGTTTTGCGTTCAGAGATATCGCCGAAAATTTCATTTCAAGTTTGCTGCTGAGTGTTCAACGACCCTTTTTAATTGGTGATGTCATCGAAGTACAAGGGTTGAAAGGCGTTGTAAATAAGGTGACGGCCCGTGGCACAACCTTGGTTGATTTCGATGGCAATCATATTCAAATACCCAATGCGACCATCTATAAAAATGTGATTAAAAACTTCTCGGCGAATCCCTGGGTAAGAGGCAGTTTTATTATAGGCATTGCCTATGATGCCAGCATCCAGCAATCCAGGCAGACCATTTTGTCGGTATTAAATGAACAAAATGAAGTGCTAAAAGATCCTGAACCACAGGTGCTGATTGACTCATTAGGCTCATCCACGATTAATATCGTGATTAATTTTTGGGTCGATGGCCACCAATATGCCTTAAATAAGGTGGCTTCAGTGCTGATGCACAAAACCGTACGAAAATTGGAAGCGGCAGGTATCAATATGCCGGATGATGCTAGAGAGGTCATCTTTCCTCAAGGATTGCCTGTTGTGCAAACGGGGCAGCCACAAGCAGTGATGTCAGAGCCGTCTAGTACAAAATCTCTACATACTGACAATGCTGATGTGAGTACACAAGAACTGGCCAGTGATACACAAGATATTATTGAGCAGGCAAAAAATGCACGTGATCCTGAGGAAGGAAAAAATATTATCTAAACAGAGTTATCTCTGAATTCGTTATTGTTTTAGACTCAGGCAAACATTACTAACAGGAGCCCAGAATGGGGCAGGCAACATCACCAGATTCAACTTTCTGGCAGCGATTACATCATAAAATTGACCATCTTTATCATGGCTCAAGCACCGGTGCCCGACGATTTCGTTGGGGCTTATTAGCATTTGATGCCATTACCATCCTGTATTTCTTATTAGCCTCTTTTTATCATCATATTGATGATTTTCATGTGCTTGAAGAGGCGATTGGTGTTATCTACTTGCTGGAGTTATTGGCCAGATTATATATCTGTAAATCAAAACTACGTTATCTCATTCACCCGGTTGGACTGGCCGATATTATTGTTATTATTTCCCTGCTGGCACCATCTTTGGCCGAGAATTTTAGTTTCTTACGAGTGATCCGTACGCTGCGATTACTACGCTCTTACCACATGCTGAAAAATCTTCGTAAACAGTCACGTTTCGTGCGAATGCATGAAGATGTGTTGTTCAGTATCGTCAATCTATTTGTGTTTATCTTTGTGATTACTGCCATTGTTTATGTGAGTCAGGTACACATCAACGACGATATTAATGATTATATCGATGCACTTTATTTCACTATAGCCACACTCACGACGACCGGGTTTGGTGATATAACGCTGGTGGGACATGATGGACATATTCTGGCGGTTCTCATCATGATCTTTGGTATCTCATTATTTTTAAGGCTCATTCAGACTATTTTTCGTCCAGGCAAAGTACGTTATGAATGTCCATCATGCGGCTTAAACCGTCATGATCATGATGCGATTCACTGTAAACATTGCGGTGAAGTCATCCATATCACCACAGAAGGAGAGTACTAAACATCACGGTTGTCATATGATTTCAGATGGCTACGAAGCGAAGTATATCGATACTTGACGACGTGTATATTGGGCTCGGACATCGTTGTCGTGTTCTTGCCTGCTTGTAGATTAACTTCAATCTTGCCTTTCTCATTATGTTGCTGTCATGATTTAATAGGATTGCCCCAAGGATGTGGGCAATTGAAAATGATTAAGGAAAATAAAATGAACAAATTTCTTCTAGGAAGCATTATTCTTCTCATCTCTGGCTGCCTGACCTTATCAGGTGAATACCAAGCCTTTGTTTTTGATGCCGATGGCAAGCAGCTCAATCAAAACTTAATTCTTAGAGCGAGTGGTTCTGGAATTTATTCCCTACGAAATTCCGTCTGCAACGCTTATCCTGGGGCAACAATTACCATTATCGATGTAGAAACAGGGGAAGAGTTAGAAAGTGAAAGTCCCTATCAGTGTTAGGTATCTAATCACCTACGCCAAATGGGTCATGCCATGATGCAGGTGTTATTTGTACATGGCATGGGCCGCTCCCCCTTATCTGGCTGGCCAATGCTGCGCCGCTTCAGACAGCATGGAATACGAACACAATCATTCAGTTACTGTGTGTCAAGACAATCCTTTGCGTCGATTCAGTCTCGACTGGAAAAGCGTATCGAAGCTATAGCCAGTGACGGTGAATATATTCTGATCGGGCATTCATTAGGTGGTGTGTTACTTAGGGCTGCTCTGGCAAATATGGACGACTCAGTCAAAGCACCCAAACAGCTTTTTCTGCTCGGCTCGCCTGTTAAAAAATCCAGATTAGCCGTTTATTTCCGCCGATATTGGATGTTTCGTTTCTTAACACAAGACTGCGGTGAGCTATTAGCCTCGAGTGAACGGATGCTGGATATTCCTGCGAGTGATTGCCCAGCAACGGCTGTTGTTGGCGTAAAAGGCATCAATGGGAAAAGCAGTCCGTTTAGAGATGAGTTAAATGATGGGGTGGTGTCTTTGTCTGAAGTCAGTGCGGATTGGATTCAAGACCAGATTCAGTTGCCTGTAATCCATAGTTTCTTACCTTCCAGTAAGCGAGTATCCAGTGTTATCTTGTCCAGGATTGTTTGATTCTATGCTTTAGCAAGGCTCTGGAGTTTATCCAGAGCCTATGTTGTCATTTAACGATGGTATTCACCTGCTCGTTCTGGCTGGTATAGGATTTCATCGACGTGCACGCGAATGGTTTGACCATCACGACCTGGCCAATCAATTTCATCACCCTCAACTAAGCCCAGCATGGCGCTGCCAGCAGGCGCCAGTATCGATATCGTCTTGCCATCTGTTGTCATGTCTTTTGGATAGACCAGCGTCAGGCAAAAAGTTTGATCTGAGGAAGATACCGAAAATTTAACGGTGGAGTTCATCGTTACCACATTAGGTGGGATTGCCGTAGGTTCAACAATGTCGGCGCGATCCAGTTCTGCTTCCAGATAGGATGTTCGTTCAGCTTCGACAGGCGTTAACCCATCCAAAATATGTTCTAAACGGTGTAAGTCTAGCTCTGAAACAATAATATTCGGTTGTGATACATTCATTTAATAACCTCTCAACATTAAGATGTAGCTGTACTGCGACAACGTGTTATAAATAAAAAATGGAAATAAAAAGGCGCGAACATCTCACTGTTCTGAACGATATCATGCCATAAAGTCTGAGGACTTATAAGCCTTATTCTGGCTTTATCTGGAGTATGAAAATTAGCCTGGAATACATATTCTAACGTGCTGTTAATCAATGTTATTTCTGCCTGATTCGGACCGAGGTGAAAAGCACTAATCCTTAATTTATGGGCGTGAAACATGATTTTCTGCTGAAGTGGCGGCAAAGTGCTTAGTCATTCGATAAATCAGTAGCTAACTCACTGCGATTACGCCCGTTCATTTTTCCTTGATAAAGTGCAAGATCGGCTGCTTTAATAATGTCGTCGATATGTTGATGAGGTAACTGGGTGGAAGCAATACCGATGGTGACGGTGAGTGGCTGATCAAGCTCATCCAAATTAAGATCTGATACAACATGTCTTAGTTTTTCTGCGAGAGTGAAAGCGGCTTTATGTGATGTGTCAGGTAATAACAGGATAAATTCTTCACCGCCAAATCGAGCTAAAACATCTGTTTGACGAATATGGTGCTTTAAACAATCGGCGACGTATTTCAAACAAGTGTCACCGATATCATGGCCATAGCGGTCGTTGATGCTTTTAAAAAAATCAATATCAATGAGTAAGATACTGAGAACTGCATGCTGCCGTTTTGCCTCAGCAAGACTGGCTTTAAGCTTGATGTCGAAGCCGCGACGATTAAGGAGTGAGGTTAAAGGATCCTGCTGAGCCAGTTGTTCAAGTTCGTTTGTCAGTGCTCGGTATCTGTTTTGAAAGAAAAGACCAAAATAGGTACTGACAAGGACGCTCATTGCCAACCAAAAACCTCGAGAAATAGACTTACTCTGGTTGTAGGCTTCACCAGTCAAATCCACAAAGAATTTACCCAAAGCCGTACAAAGAATGATTGCTATCAGCAATCCCATTCCGATAATAATAGATTGTTTCTTGCTGCCGAATAATGTAGCCATGATGGGATAGAGTGGAAGTAAAAAAGCAAACTGACTGTTCACGCCACCAGAAATGGCAATCAGGGGAATAATGGAAATAACAGCAACAAAAAAAAGCGCCGCCATTTCATAGGCAGGAAAACGATGACTGCGTATGAATAAATACACCGAAAATATAAGCACCGTATTGATACTGCCCATCACTGTAAAGTAGCTGGGTAGTTCTACAAAAAGAGGCCTGAAAATTGTACCTGAGGCCACAGCAATCAATGATATTAATGTAAATTGTAAAATCAGTTTATGGTTGAGATGGGCGTGCGATTGACCTGACATGGAGTGTCCCTGACCATGGTTTGCAAATTAACAGTAAGTTAGCATACTTCATTCTAAACTGATCACGCTGCTGACGTATTCGTTAAAGATGTTGATTAATTGACATCGCTAGAACATGAATAGCTAACAAGGAAGACACATTGAATAGTCAAAAACGACGTGCCGTTGCCACATTTTTTGCAGCAGGTGCCATAGATAAACAGCATATACCAATGGCACTAAGACGCTTAGGTTTAATGCCTGACAAACGCGTTTGGTTGCGGCTGTTTGAGCAGATTTTACTGGCCTCTGGCATAGTGGCGATGGCTTTATCAATGATTTTCTTTATCGCTTATAACTGGTCTGATATGGGCCGGTTCAGCAAATTCTTGTTGCTGGAAGCCAGCATCATTTTATCTGTCATGCTCTATTGCTATTTTGTGGCCAGAAAACTGGTCAGCAGAATGGCTTTATTGCTAGCCAGTTTATTGGTGGGGGCATTAATGGCCTTTTATGGTCAAACCTATCAAACGGGGGCAGATAGTTGGCAGCTGTTTTTCTACTGGGCCTTAGCGATCACACCATGGGTAGTTATTTCGAGATTCTCCAGTTTATGGCTACTCTGGTTGATGTTATTGAATCTTGCTTTAGTGTTGTATTTTGATACTTTTCATTCAATTTTTGGTTTGGTTTTTGACGCTCAAAATACTTTATTTTGGTGTTTGTTTGGCCTTAATAGTCTGGCATTGCTTATATGGGAGTGGTGCAGTAAGAAAATGGTGGCGCTGACTGAGCGTTGGCCACAACGGGTTATTGCCATCATAAGTGGTTGGGCTATTACGGCATTAGCGATTTATGTCAGTCTGGATAAACCGGAAGAACAGCTGCTGCCCTTGCTTATCTGGGTAGCTTGGTTGGTTATTTTTATGTTCGCTTATCGTCAATTGCGGCTTGATATTTTTATGTTGGCTGGTGGTTGCTTGTCAGCCATTTTGGTCATCATGACACTGCTAGGCCAGCATATTATTGAGTCAGGCGACGAGGCCGCACTATTACTGTTGTCGGTATTGATCATGGCCATGGGGGCGGGTGCAGCCTATTGGCTGAAACAGGTGCACAGGGAGAGTGAGTCATGAGCACTGAGGACAAAGTCTGGCTTACATTAAGCCAATCTGGTCTCGTTTCGGGGGCTAGACCTGAAGGCCTGAGCATATCCACGCCTTGGTATATCAAAACATTACTGGCAGTATCAGCTTGGTTAGCGGCAGTATTTTTGTTTGCTTTTCTGGCCGTGCTGTTTAATGGACTATTAGATTCAGTATTGGCAGATACACTGATTGGTAGTGTTTTTATATTAATCGCATATCACGTGCTTAAGAGTGAGCAGTCGGACTTCGTCGAGCATTTGGGACTAGCGTTCAGTATTGCTGGGCAGATTTTGTTAATTATGGCTATGTTGCATTGGGGAAGTGATGTCAATCATCTCAAGTGGCTTATTGCGCTTGGTTTAAATATATTTCTTATTTTTCTGATACCCAATTTTGTACATAGTGTGCTTTCTTCATTTCTTGCCTGTATTTGTCTAGCGGGTAGTTTAGCTCAATACGGTCTCTTTAGTATGTGCTCGCCACTGATCCTGTTTATTTTTGCCTGGTGCTGGATTCATGAGTTTAAAAATGCAAAGTGGTATCGATATGTGACGACTTTAGGTTATGGCTCTCTGTTTTCTTTACTGCTCATCGAAACAAACACATTTTTTCAGTCCGGTTTATTTTATTGGGGTCATCAGGTAGCAGTTAACCAGCATAGCTATTTTTACTATTTGAGTGCAATGATGACTGGCGCGGTTGTTATATATTCCTCAATAATGATTATTAATAAATATCAATCATTAATGATGAAAAGCTCTTGGTATATATTAGCTTTTGTGTTGGTGCTCTCAGGCATCACGTGGTCAATCAATGGTATGCACACAAGCATGGTTGTTTTGGCTCTGGGGCTGGCGACAACACATCGAATATTGATTGGACTTGGCAGCCTATACCTTTTATTCAGTATTAGCCATTATTACTATTCACTTGATACAACATTGTTATTGAAAGCGTTAAGTCTAGCCATCTTAGGGGGAGTATTGCTCGGCATACGTTGGTGTTTGCCCAAACTGTTTGGAGAATCAACATGAAACTGCATAAAGCGATGGCTGTCACGTCCTTGTTGTTGATTTTACTCACGGTTAATGCATTGGTGTATCAGCAGGAAAAGCTATTGTCTGATGGTGAAAAGATATTGTTGAAGTTGAGAGTGGTGGACCCTCGCTCGTTGATGCAGGGTGACTACATGGCCCTGGATTATGAACTGGCAGCACAGATTCGTATGCACTTGGCAGAACAGCGTCATGATGTGGACAGGCCATTGCGCCCTCAAGATGCGTTTGTGGTCGTCAAAGTCGATAAAGACAATGTGGCAGAATTTGTCCGAATCGATAATGATCAGCCATTAGCCGGCAACGAACGCCGTCTCTTTTTTCGGGTACGTAACAACAGCATCAAATTTGGTACGAATGCTTTCTTTTTTGAGGAGGGCACGGCGTCAAACTATCAGGATGCACAGTTTGCTGAGTTTCGAGTCAATCAGGAAGGGGACTTATTACTGGTCAATGTACAGTAATAAAATCACCCAACCCTTTATTAAGCACGTCCTGATTTTAATTTTGTATGTAAGGATCTCAATAAATTCTCTGTGTCCTCCCAGCTCAGACATGGATCAGTAATAGATTGGCCAAATATGGGGGGATGACCATCTTCCTGCTTACCGTCCACAATGTAACTCTCCAGCATTAGCCCCAACACATTGACATTGCCTGCTATTCGTTGGTCGATGACATCGTGTGAAATAGTCGTTTGTTTGCGATGTTGTCTGAGCGAGTTGTCATGGTTACAGTCAACTAAAACCTTGGGGCGACACTGATTGAATAAGAGCAAAGATATGGCTTGTTCTATCGACTCTTTATCGTAGTTTGTCAGTCCATTCCCCCCGCGCAGAACGAGATGTGTGTCTATGTTTCCAGCTGTATTTTTCATACCAATTTGACCATCACCATTGACTGTCAACGTGTGGTGCTGACTTGAAGAAGCTCGCATAGCATTGATGGCATTGTGAATACGACCATCAGTACCATTTTTAATACCGACGGGGCAGGGTAAGTCACTGACGAGTTCGCGATGAGGCTGTGATTCTGAAGTACGTGCTCCAATGGCTACCCAACTCACAAGATCACTGATGTAGTTCATGACAAGTGGATGAAGTGCTTCAGTGGCAATCGGCAAGCCAAGTTCAGCTAATTGCAGCAAAATACGTCTTGAGCTGTGTAAACCCAATGCCATATTACCTTGACCATTACGTAATGGATCATAGGCTAGCCCTTTCCAGCCAAGCGTTGTTCGGGGTTTTTCAACATACGCACGCATCACTATGAATAACTCGTCTTTAAGTTCAGCCGAGAGTTGTGCCAGTCGTCGACCATATTCCAGAGCGGCTTCCTCAGAGTCTATTGAGCAAGGACCCACAATGATCATCACTCGATCGTCTGCATCGTTAAGTAGCCGCCGGATGGATTGACGTTGTTCTGCTATCTGATGTTCCAGATTGTGTTTGATAGGAAGGGCCGCTTTGAGCTCAGCAGGTGTGGGTAGTCTGAGGCTCTCCGAATCGCATTCATGTTGTAACGTATCGATAGAAGCGGTCATGATAATGGTCCTTTTAAGCAGTCAGGACGAGACTGAGTCAAATGGTGCATCTGTTATTTCTCTACGCATTAAAAAACCCCGTTGGCTGACTGACCATCCGGGGTTTTTTAATGGTAGTCAGCATGATGCCGGACTACCTTAACGATTTTAAGTGTTAGAGGTGCGCCGGCTTTTGGCTATAAAAATAGCCATATGCAAACCACCAATACATCACAACACTCTCTGACAGGGTCAAGGAGAGTAGAACGGATTTTGCTGTTGTTGTTAATGTATTCATAACGCTATGTTAATTCATCTGGTGAAATTTGGAAACCAACTGATTTCTTCAAACAGTCATTATTGACACCAAGGGCAGGCAAGAGGTTCACCGATAAAAATGCCTTCACCTGGCTGTTGAACTGATTTCCAATAGGCTTCAATAAGTGTGTCACCATCCATATAACTGGGAATTAGGATATAGGGATTAGGAAATTTTTGTGGGTAATTGCAGGGTTCAACCACCGTGCCATAACTCCCTGTTGCTCCAGCCTCAAGCCAACGATACGCTTTCATTTGCCCTTGTTTGCGGATGCCTGCACCACCGACAGAAGTTAAATGATCGGCAATCGCACCAGGTAAAAAGAGATTACTACTGATATCGGGTACCTGAACATAGCCCGTCATATAAAACATGACATCGCGTTTGTTTCTTATGCTGGTGCCTTTTGTTCGTTTGCGGTCATCAACATAATGAATTTCTATGCCGTTTCTTTCTGGCCAGATATCGGCAATTTTTTTAAACATCCGCCAACGCGTGCTACGTTGATTATCCTGTGTACGGACAAGATAAGCATGACCTGAAGGCGCACTTTTATCAGCTCTGATGCCTCGTTCAATCAGTTTTTTGGCATCGATAAGATGACGTCCGCTCAACATCATACTCAAAGGTCTATCAGTGTTTTGCCAGAGATGTTCTGATTTAGCATTATAAAAAGGGCTGTCTGCGGTAGGGTGACAACCCGATGGCCGCTGCTTGTTATGACTACAATAGCTTTCATCAAAGCCCAGACTCAATGCACTGGTTAGTGACATACAGCCGACGCGATAGGGGGCATGCCATGTCAGTAACAAAACCTTAATGTTCTCTGTCAAATGCGGTTTGATTTGAGACTCAATCACTGCAAATTGTTCGGGCGAAAGCGTCGATGAAGCTTCCTTGATAGATAGTCCGAGCATTTGTTCGGCTGGCACACTACGTTTTTCAGCATAGAAGTCAGCAATCTTTTCAGATAAGACATCGCCTTGTTTGTAGAGAATGAGGACATTTTTTCCTGATAGTGATGTGGCGGCATTAGCTAGAGATGCGGCGGTGGGCATCAAGCACAAGCCAGCAATTGTCAGTAAGTGTGATAGAGACAGCAACATATTCACCTATAAAAGTTCATAGTTAGTCTATGTCAGTGTTTTAGGGCAATCAATGAAAACTATTGAGAGTGAGCATCATCGCTTTAGTCATGTTATTCATAAACGGTTTATGCCCGCTTAATGGATATAACCGTTGCCATATAAATGTTTATCTTTGGTATATAAATGCTTGTGTGCATTCAATACCGTGTTTAGTATGAGAGAATAACTCGAAAAGCGGGAAAAGGTATTTCCAAGGATATGAAAACCAATCATAAAGATGCAGAAAAGTGGAAAGAAAAGTTCACGGAGTTAAGTCAGACTTTAGATAAGCAAAAAGCCTACGAACTCTTACTTGAGCGCGGTCTTTCCAGATTAGCACTGGTCTCACATGGTTTGGATATGGCGTTGGATGACCAGCTTGATAAGCTTAGAAAACATCTTCGCACCTCAGTCAGAGATAAGACGCTTGTTGAAAGCATCCTTGAAGAAATCGAAACGGCTATCAGTCGCATGGATGAGGATAAACTCTCCCAATCAACATTAACGACCTTACTAATTAGTCTAATAGATAAAATTGACTGGCCAGATAATAAGAAAAAGCATGTGCTGAAATTACGTAAGCGCGCTGTAAAAAAAGCTGACGATGCCCTACCACAAATGCTTGATGAACTCACTGAACTGATTGATGAGTGCATGACATCAACATCAAAAGAGGATGAAGAACGAGGTCTGTTTTCCAGATTTTTCCAGAATAAACAAAGCCAACATAATCTTAATAAAACAACCATTACAGCGCGCGTTTCGCACGCCAATCTATCTGCTACATCCGATGAGAAAGCAGATACTACACCGTCAGAAGCGATAGAGGATAAGGTTATCACGCCTCAAGCGCTTCTGATCGAGCTACTGGAGCGTTTATCTTTACCAACAGAGTTTAGTTCAAAAGCCTCAGAGCTCAGATTGAAAATTCATGATGGTCTCAAAGCAGAGGATGTCCCGAAAACGATTTCATCCATAGCTGACATAGTCAGTCAGTTAAGTTCATCGGTGATGGCAGAGAAGAAAGAATATGAAAGCTTTCTTAGGGATTTAACAAAAAAAATTACCTCACTGGATAAGTACCTATACGAAGTTGTACAAGAAGATCTCTCTGCCTACGAAGAGCGACACAAGTTAGCTGGTGATGTTGAACAGACCATGGTTGGGCTGAGAACAGATGTTGAGAGTGCGGCAGACTTCGATGATATCAAACATCTACTCAGCCAACGACTAGATCACCTCAATGAACAAATCACGCATTATCAACACGCTGACAATACCCGTTTTGCCAATTCACAAAAACAAATTGAAGCACTGACGCAACGATTACATGAAATGGAGTCTGAGGCTAACGAACTGCGATTGGCCACCAGTAAGGCTCGGGCATTGGCGATGAAGGATCCGCTGACAGGTATCTGGAACCGTCAGGCGCTGACTGAGGTTTTACAGACAGAATACAGCCGCTGGACGCGTTACCAAAAATCACTAACCATGGTCATTTGGGACGTCGATTATTTTAAATCCGTTAATGATAAGTTTGGTCATAGTGCGGGTGATGTGGTGTTAAAGACTATCGCTCGTATCTTTAAGGATTCCACAAGACAAGCTGATTTTATTGCGCGTTATGGCGGAGAGGAGTTTGTTGGTCTATTTCCTGAAATTGATTTAGAACAGGCTCTGGACATGGCGAATAAAATCCGTCAGACCATTGAAAAAACACAGTTCCAGCATAATGGTATCTCTGTACCGATTACCGCGTCAGCAGGGTTAGCCTGTTTTGAAAAAGGTGACACGATCGAGGATGTATTCAAGCGAGCAGATAAAGCGTTATACGAAGCCAAAGGACAGGGAAGGAACAATTGTCAGGTAGAGCGCAGGTCAGTTTAGGAACTATTCCGGGTGTGATCACTGTCAACTTATACACTTGATGAAATAAATGTCGATTTGTTTTTGACAAGCGATTGATTTGTTTATCAAGTTTTTTAATTCATATAAGGAGATAGTATGAGTATTGTGAAAACGGGTTCAGCCATTTATAAAAGTTTAGGCAAAAAAGGTGAAGCCAGCGTTAGTACAGAAACGCCAGCACTGAATGAGCACCCTTATGGTTTCACCAGCCGCTTCGAAGGTGGCAAAGGGACTAACCCGGAAGAACTCCTTGCTGCAGCCCATGCCGCCTGTTTTACCATGGCTCTCTCATTTGCCCTTGAAGGCGAAGGCTACAAAGAAGGCGATTTGCATACGGATGTTTCCATTTATCTCGACGAAGACGGTGATGGTTTTAAGATAAGCCGCTCAAAGCTTTCCTTAACAGCGAATGTGAAAGCGATTGATGAAAAAGAGTTTGACCGTATTGCCCATGAAACGAAATTGGGCTGTCCCGTCAGTAAATTATTCAATGCAGACATTGAGCTTGAATACACATTAAACGCCGCATAGTCAGCTGGCGAATACCATTTAAAGGCTCCATTTAATCCATAATCAACGGTTAATGGGGCCTTTTTTTATGCATGAACTGTTATGTGTTGTGACATAACTGCAGCTTCACATAATATGTGTTTAAGCTAGGTATTAACTAATGGTTTAACGCGCGTTATTGCACACTCAAGTGGCTGCAAGGTAGAACTTAATCTCGGTAAGTTTAAGTGTCAGGTTTCAGGCTGGTTCTGAACAGAGATACTTAACTGAACACCACTATTTAATGTGTCAGGAATTGTTAATGATGAGTGAGTTTATGGAATCGAACCTAATCCCCAAATATAAGAATGATAAGAAAACACTGACCAAATCAGTTAACACAATATTCAGTCAGCTGATCGTTGGCTGTTCAATAGTCATTGGTCTCGCTGTTAGCCCAGCGGTTTTTGCCATGACGGATCCGGTATCTCCTCCCTCAGGAGAAAAATTCACCTATGCTTGGCTAAAAGGCTATGCAAGGGCCTTGTCAGAAAAAGCCTATGTTAGTCATAAAGGTGAGTTACCTGAGAGCATTAAAGGTATGAGCTGGGATGATTATCAGCAGCTACAGTTCAACAAAGATAAAGCTTTATGGCGTGATGATGACAGTGAGTTTCGTGCTGAGCTATTTCACTTAGGCTTATATTTTGATACACCGGTGCATATTTCAGAACTCAAAGATGGCGAGACGACACCTATCGAATACACATCAACGATGTTTGACTACGGTAAGACAAGCATTGATGGTAAAGCCTTGCCTGAGGATCTTGGTTATGCAGGGTTCAGAATGCAATTTCATACCGATTGGAAACGTGACGTCATTGCTTTTCTGGGGGCCAGCTATTTTCGTGCAGTAGGTAAAGAAATGCAGTACGGATTATCTGCAAGGGGCTTAGCGGTTGATACAGCTTTGCCTAGAGCCGAAGAGTTTCCCATGTTTACCCATTTCTGGCTAGAAGAGCCTAAACCTGGCAGTGATATCACGACGGTATATGCCTTACTAGACTCTGAGAGTATTACAGGGGCTTATCGCTTCGATATTCAGCCGGGTGACCGATTGAAAGTGAAAGTCGATTCGGCGCTATATCCACGTAAAGCTATTGAACGTCTCGGCATTGCTCCACTGACCAGTATGTATATGGTGGGTGAAAACGACAAACGTACTGCTTGGGATTGGCGGCCTGAAATTCATGATTCTGACGGTTTGTCAGTACATATGGGCAATGGCGAGTGGATCTGGCGACCACTGACCAACCCACGACATCTTAGATTTAATGCCTATGCTGATAACAATCCAAAAGGGTTCGGTCTGATGCAACGTGATCGTAATTTTGATCATTATCAGGATGATGGCGTATTTTATGACCGTCGTCCCAGCCTGTGGATTGAGCCTGAAGGCAACTGGGGTAAAGGATCGATTCAACTGGTTGAAATTCCAACCATGGATGAAACCTTTGATAATATTGTTGCCTTCTGGAATCCAGAACAACCTGTGAAAGCCGGTGAGGAATTACTTTACAGCTATAAAATGTATTGGGGAGGTGTGCCACCTGTTGAACCAGAACGTGCCAAAGTGGTGGACACATTTACAGGCATTGGCGGTGTAATTGGTCAACGTCGTGAATATTATAGTAAACGTTTTGTGATTGACTTTGCTGGTGGCAGTTTATCTATGCTGGGCGATGATATAAATGTTAAGCCCGTCATTACCACTTCTGCCGGTAAGGTCGAAATCACATCAGCTCGACCACAACATGCGATTGATGGTTATCGTGCTATGTTTGATGTGGTTCCACCTGATAATACAACCGACCCTATCAATCTTCGTGTGTATTTAGAAGCCAATGGTCAACCATTGACGGAAACCTGGATTTATCAGTGGACACCACCGCCACAAGATGAACGCGACTTGCGTAATCCATAAATAAAATTAAACGCATAGAAATAAGGCGGCCAATGGCCGCCTTATTTATTGGATTAGTTATTTTCACCTGCTCGAAGCAAGGGCATCAGTTCAGCCAGATCACGTTCTGGTAAATCAATGAAAACGTTTACGTCTTCGGGTTCATTTTCCAGCATACTCAGTAAGCTATTCAGACCATGGCTGACGGCATCTGTTCTGACTTTTTGTGTGGTGAAGTTATTAATGAAACCACCGATAGCCTGCTTGGGGTTAGCAAGCGCATAAGTATTGTTTTCGTTATAGGTGTTTTGTAATAACCAGCGACTGGTTTTACGAACTGCATCGCGATATTGGTCACAGTTGCCGAGGTTCTGCTGCTCACAAAACGGTACCATTTCCCCCATAACTTCATTGATCCAGCCATTACCACTGGTGGTCATCGCATCAAGATATCGACCATGGTTATAAGCATCGTCTGCCTGGTTGATCTGGCGTTCCAATAACACATCACCAATTTGTAGAATGGTTTTTTTATAGACCGGTGTGGGGTCTACTTTGGCCAGATCGATTAATGCCATCATGATCCAGCTCGATGAAACGGAGTTGGCAGGGCGATAGTCATCGCCAACCAGCGCACCATGTAATCCGACTTCACGTATTAAATGACCGGCTACGAGTTTGGCCGCATCGAGGTATTTTGTATTGTTTGTAATGGCATAGAGCCGTGAGAGCGCTGAGACCACTTGGCCTGAATAGAGAATAGATTGTTTATCGGAGTAGGTCCACTCGTTATTTGTGCACTCTGCCACAGGGGTCACTTTGCCATCTTCCTGAATCATTTTTAATAGCCAATCACCAGCAGATTGAGCAGCTTTAAGGTATTTTTCTTCCTCCGGTGTCATTTGATGTAACTGTAATAATGTAAAGAGCGTTTTTGATGTGGTGCCGACCACTACACGACAGGTTTCTTCGTTCGTTTGCGGATCGACACCATAATCAAAGCCGCCGGCATTGGGACCAGAAGTTAACTGTCTATCGAGTAAAAATTGTGCCATTCCATCAAAATATGACTGTAACTCAATGTCTTTTTGAAATTGATTTAAACGAATGAGCGTATTGAGTGTCGTGGCTGAGTATGTGGTCCGCAGCAATTTCTCAGAAGTATCTTGATCGGCATCATAAAATTTATAAACGCCTGAGTAGTCTCTATTAATCGCGCGTAGCAAATACGCTTTACTCTGTTTTATTTGTGTCTTGACACGTTCTCTGTCGACATGGCGGACAATGACGCGATCCCCCTGAATTTCATACGCCTGATTATGATTATTGACCATGGCGTAGACCTGGTTAGGGTGATAGTCAAAACTGATTTTGAAGAAATAATCATCTAGATCTGTTTTCGATTTAACAAGCGTGTCACCCAGCGAAGACTTCGTGGCTTGTTGCAGTACATCCGTCAGCGATGGACCTTCTGCGCTGCCAGCGCCAATCTGCTCGCCATTGTGGTAACTGTTGATGTGAATCTGCCAGTGCGTTTGTTGATAATGATTACGCCACGCGTTTTCTATGTCGACCAGCGCTGTTTTTGTTGAATTATCTTCATTGTCTAAAGCAACACTTCTCACATAGTTAACGATTTCCGTTCGAAAAGTCTGATGATCAATGTGTAGTGCTTCATTCTCTAATTTTGTTTTAGCTTGGTCGGCGTGCACTAGTGGGATAAACAAAATAGTGAGCACCACACTCATAACAAATCTCATCATACCTATCTCCTTTTAAAGCCATAAATTGATCATCGTTGCGTACTTGGATGGGTAAAATCTGAAAACTATCCGTGAATAAAAAGAAATAATGGAAATCTTCAATTCAGAAAGAAAAGGGGATGGTGTAAGCTAGGCTTTTATGAACGTCTACAGCGGATCACCGATATTCGCTGTGATTCAATTACTATCTAGAGGTTATTCATGTTGCAAGGCAGCTGCCTGTGTCAGTCTGTACAGTATGAGATTGAAGCAGAACTTGGGCCCACAATGATATGTCATTGTGAAAATTGTCGAAAAGCCAGTGGCTCAGCTTACGCTATCAATGCAGCAGTGGAGACTGAACATTTTAAACTCAAGAAAGGTCAGGCTGCTCTAGCTGAATATGAATCTTCACCTGGTGTTTTTCGAGTTTTTTGTCAGCATTGTGGATCACAACTTTACAGCAAACGAGCCAGCATGCCCGAGCTCATACGCCTACGTTTGGGCACACTAGATACGGCGGTAGATATCCAAGTACAAGCACACATCTTTGTGAGTTCAAAAGCGCCATGGCATCAGATTTGTGATGACTTGCCTCAGTTTCCACAACGTCCGTAGTTTTTTTGATGATACTCAATAGCTCGATCATTATTATCGCTTTGGCGGTGGCGTTATATCTCGCTTTTTCTAAACGACTGAGAAGTTCTTCCTGTTGGAAAGCAACTGTCACACCGCTGGCATCGATTATGGGCAGTGGTTTTCTGATTAGCGCACCATTGCTGGCGAATACTGTCGGTAATTTTGCTGTGTTCTGCATGGCTTTACTGTTGTTATTAGCGTATGCCGTGGGTCATGCTATTCGCTTTAATATTCGTCATTTTGAGCCTATAGAACACGAAAAGGGTACTGTTCAAAATATTGCTTTCATATCACGAATTGTGTTAGCTGCCGCTTATTTCATTTCTGTCACCTATTATTTGCAATTACTCGCTGCCTTTGTTCTGAAAGCAATGGGGCTTGATGATGAAATGTACGCTAATGTCATCACAAGCAGTTTGCTCATCCTTATTGGTGGTATCGGTATTTGGCGTGGACTGGGGGAATTGGAGAAAGTTGAAACCTATGCTGTCAGTTTGAACTTGGGCATGATTGTGGGATTGTTGTTTGCCTTGTTGGTTTACAACATTCATTTATTGAGCGGGGGAGAGTGGCAGCTACCCGACATTTCATCTGCAATTAATTTGGATGACTTTCGTGTCTTGCTGGGGTTATTGATTGTTGTGCAAGGCTTTGAAACCTCGCGCTATTTGCAGGCTGAGCATTCGGCTGATGAGCGTATTCAAACAATGCGAGTGGCGCAATTAGCTTCAGCCGTTATCTATCTATTGTTTATTGGCTTGTCCACCGTCTTATTCCATTCCGGATTAGATGCCGATGTTACTGCGATTACCAATATTATGTTGCCGGTAGCGGTAGTCTTACCAATGCTGATATCGATTGCTGCTGTGGGGAGTCAGTTCAGTGCGGCTGTTGCTGACACCTCTGGTGCCGGTGGTTTGGTTCAGGATATTTTGCAACATAAACTACCCGTGCGGTATGTCTATATAGCTATTACCCTTGTGACTGTTTTGCTGACATGGGCTACAAATGTGAATGAGATTATCGCTTATGCCTCGCGTGCGTTTGCTCTGTTTTATTTCATCCAAAGCCTGGTGGCAGCGATACTGGCTTATCAAAAGAAAGTCATGTGGCATAGTGTATTTTTTACATTGATCGCGCTGATTTGTTTTAGTGTTTTCATGTTTGGTATACCTTCTGGTGGCTAGCCGTATCAGTCGTGTTGACATAAAAATATGAGTGATGGGAAGGAGAGACGGATGGAAGATATCTGGCTACAAGCTGTAAAACGTATACATGCCATTGCCGAGACAGGCCGTGAGTTTAGTCATAACGAATATGACCTGGAACGTTATCGGGATATTTCAGGCTTAGCTCAGCAATTGCTTGCTTCATTAGCCAATACCCCCCTTGCTGCCATTGAAAATTTATTCCGCCCTGATGTGGATGATGGCGGTTACATTACGCCCAAAATTGATGTGCGTGGTGTGGTTTTCAAAGAGAAACAAGTCTTACTCGTGAAAGAGAAAATGGATGGTTTGTGGAGCTTACCTGGTGGTTATGCCGACTTGGGATTATCAGCGGCAGAAAATACTGAAAAAGAAATGTTTGAAGAAGCGGGTATTTTGGTCAAAGCCTCACATTTATATGCAGTAAGACATAAAGCAAAAGGTGACTATAAGCCAGATATCCGGGATTTCTATAAGCTCTTTTTCTTGTGTGAGGCTATGCCAGAGCAGGAGATCAAAGCAGGAATGGAAACGGATGATGTCGGCTATTTTGCTATCGATGATCTCCCACCCTTATCTCAAGGCAGGGTGATTGCCTCAGATATCGAACATGCCTGGGAGTTTCTATGTGACCCTTCAAGACCGACTTTGTTTGATTAATTAAACACCAATTTTTACCCATGGAGATAAAATGAAATTTATACAAATATGCACATTGGCCTTATTGTTAGCCAGCACACAGATCACGCTTGCCGATACCGAGTCAGAAAAAGAAGCGGCGAAACTAATGGATGCCGTCGGTATGCAGTCGGCACTTGAGCAGTCAATGCAGCAGATGTTAGATGTGCAAATCAATAATAACCCTTCCTTGTCGCCATTTCGCTCTGTCATGAAGGAATTTTTCAGTAAATATATGAGTTATGAAAGCTTAAAACCGGACATTATTCGTATCTATGCCGATGCTTTTACTGCACAGGAATTAACAGATATTCGTGAGTTTTATGGCAGTAAAACCGGACAAAAAGCGATTAAATTGATGCCTCAACTTATGCGTCAGGGCGGAGAAATTGGTGCTAAGCGCGTTCAGGCGCATATTGGTGAACTTGAATCGATGATTAAAGCGGAAGCTGAGCGCCTCAAAAAAGAAGCGAAGTAGCTCCTGTTAGTGAGCCGGTTTGATATGAGTTAGTGGGTTGGATGTTAATGCACTGACCCTACATTTTTTTCAGTTTTAACCCAGCCTTAACTGGGTTTTAGCAATACTCTTGCTTAAAGATGAGGTTGACTGTGTTTCAGTAATACAGGAAATCTCATCAGCACTAAGCCGACCTAAGGAGTCATTGCTGATGAATAAACCAATGAAAGTCATGCTGCAGCCGAACATAAATGATGAAGCGACTATTTATAGTCTTTCACCACTGTCTTTTCACATTGATAATCAGGATGAGTTATTACAGATGGCAGCGTCTCTGCAAAAGAGAGGGGATTTCAATACTGAATCCGCTACCTCCTTGGCCTCAGCATTAAAGCTCTTGAATGATGCTGTCACAGAAAGGAAACATGAAGCCATCTTCTCTGATTTCCGACCATTTCTCACTCACTTTATCGATTTGCTCAAACACGCTTCTGAACCTGATGTCCGTAGCCACTACGGTTAGGCTGAGACATACCATCTGAAAGCTGGAAAACTTAACAGCTTATTCAGTAAATAATTCAATTAACGGATGCTAGCTTCTAAGCCAGAAGCTGGGTAGGTAAATCACGGCACGACGGAGTCAAAGTCGTGCCGTGTCATATCTAAGTTGATTTCTGCGCTTCTATACTACGTTTAATCAGTGGCGCAATTGTTGAGCCTTGTACAACGATAGAGAAAATCACGACCACATACGTCATCATTAACAACAAAGTGTGATAATCAACGCCATTGATATATAGCACGTCTTTGGGTGTCGATGCGGCCATGGCCAGAGCAAGACCACCACGCAAACCACCCCAAGTCAGAATCTTGATGGCATGTGCGTCATAGCTGCGGAACCGTTTGAAGCCGATGTATGGCAAGGCAACGCTGGCAAAACGGGCAAGCAGTACCAGTGGAATCATGACCAGTCCTAATCCAATCTCTGTCCAGCTGACTGGTAAAATCACCAGCATCAGACCGATTAACAGGAATAAAAGGGCATTTAGGAAAGCATCAACGGTATGCCAGAAATGAGATAGGGTGAACTGGCTGTGCTCAGAGAATCCAACTGTTCGTGTGATATTACCAATCACAATACCACTGACAACCATAGCCAAAGGACCAGATACATCAATCACATTCGCCAGAGCATAACCAGCGCTGGGAATACAGAGAGTAATGAGTAATTCGATACTGGAATCATTACTTCTACAGATACACCAGTGAGCTAAAAAAGCCAGTACGGCACCGAACACAATACCGCCTACAGCATCCACTAAAAATAGTTCTGCAACGCCAGAAAAAGTCGGCTCAGCACCAGAGAAAGCTAAGGCAAAAATAGTCGTGAAAACAACTAGGCCCACACCGTCATTAAACAGGGATTCGCCTTCCACCTGCACCGATATTTTTTCTGGTGCATGCATTTTTTTGATAATGGCCAGCACAGCAATGGGATCTGTTGGGCTAATTAAGGCACCGAATAACATGCAGTAAATCAATGGCAAGTCCCAGCCCAAGAGTCCTAACACCCAAAAGCTGGCATAGCCAATCAACACCGTGGAGAGTAGCGTGGAAAATAACGCCATGATAGTGATTTCCCAGCGCTGCTGACGCAACAGGTGGAGATCAATTTCCAAGGCACCAGCAAAGAGCAGAAATCCTAACATCCCCTTTAATAATAAGAGGTTAAAGTTCAATCCCTCGAAGGCATCACTGATAGACGTGGCAAGATCGTTGCCACCAAACTTAATCAAGGCGATTAAAAGCAGAGACATGGCCACAGAACCTGTGGTGATAGCTATAGTGGTTTGCAACCTGAGCAAGTATTGATTAGCAAAAGCAATAAATACCGACACCGCCGATAAAAAGCAGAGGAAATACCAAGCGTTCATGGGTTGCTCCAAATTTTAAGATCTGTTTTCAGAGCAAACGACCCAACGCCACTGTGAGAACAGTACTTAAATAGTGATAAAACTGATGGTATGAAGAGCTGGCAATGACACAGATAGTCCTACTAACGATGTCAGCGCCATACTATGATAGAAGTGACGCCAATATTGGAATTTGCTAACAAACAAATTGAGATGTGGAACCATACTACTTCTGCTCTGAACTTCACCAGCCGTTCAGAAATCGCAGTAAGTTTAATCCTAATCAACTGGCCTGTAAAAACTAATTTTGACGATACATAAGGGCGTTAAAGAATAAGCCCTGATTTCGAATTGCTCATCAAGTTAAGCCGTTTTTATATGCGATAATACCGAATATCAAAATAGCCATAAGCTGCAACAACTAAAAAACAACCTGCTGGCACCAGATATGAGAGTGCCGTTGTAAAATTATCAACCAAACTGCCTTGCAGAAGAGGCACTATGGCTCCACCTAAAATAGCCATGACTAATCCTGCCGCGCCAAATTTTGTATCTCCCCCCAGCTTTTGCAGTGCCACACCATAAATGGTTGGAAACATAAGCGATAAACTAGCGGATAACATCACCACAGCCCATATTCCTGTTATGTCAGGCACATTAGCCGCATAGACGCACAAAATCGATCCTGTTAATGCCAGAATCAGCATTAACTTTGACGGGTTAAAGCGTGACATAATGCCAGTCATGGTGAACCTGGCTATCAAAAAAACAAGCAAACTGTATTGTAAATAGCGACTTGCTTGGGTTTCAGTTCCACCAATGGCTTCCTGTACATACTGAATGGTATAGGTCCAGATACAGACTTGTGCGGCCACATTAAAAAACTGGGCAATAACGCCATAGCGATAATGTTTATTACCATATAAGCGCCCGAAACAGCCCTGTATATTACTGCGTGTTTCCTGCGGGTTAACGCTGCTCGCTGTCGGCATTTTTATCAGCAAAATAAGTAGCCAGATAATGAATAAAATGCACGCCATGGCGACATAAGGAAACATGACCGCTGTTAGTTCTTCTGCTTGAACCTGCTGTAAGGTTTCCAGTGGCATCATGGCGCGTGCAGTCGCATCAGCGACATTAAGATTGGGGAGGATCAGCGTCGCCGCAAGAAACACACCTATGTTGGTACCCACCGGGTTAAAAGCCTGAGCCAAATTCAGCCGTTGCGTGGCATTGTCTTCCGGGCCAAGCGACATCACAAATGGGTTGGCTGACGTTTCTAATATTGAAAGGCCGGCGGCAAGCATGAATAGGGCCATCAGAAAAAAGTGATAATCCATGACCTGGCTTGCTGGGTAAAAAGCAAAAGCCCCTAATGTGGCTAAACCTAACCCCGTCAGTACACCTGTCTTGTATGAGTAACGACGATTAATGAAAGCAGCTGGCAGGGCTAGGCAGAAATAGGCACCATAATAGGCAAACTGAACCAATGCTGCCTCCACCTGACTCATGACAAATACTTTGCTGAATACTTTCACCAGGGGATCCGTCATATTGGCGGCTACACCCCAGGCAGCAAAACAAATTATCAATAACAAAAAGATATGGCGTTTATCACGATAAACAAAGGGTTTGAGTTCAGTCATTGTGTCTCCGCAACGTTGCGTAACTCATTAATAAAGTTATAGTCGATACTCGCCTAGATAACTGTCATTTGTCCAGTATCAGCAACAAGGGTACGACACTTCCCTAATACTAAATAGCTGTTGTATTGTGTTGCCTGTCATTCATGATTTATCAAAAGGACTGTGCATGCGAGCATTATTTGCTATTAAAGGATTTTTATTATTCAGCCTGATTGCTTTTTTAAATGCCTTTGTTGATTTGGGGCATAAGATTCTGATTCAAAACACTATCTTTAAAACCTATGATGGTGATGTACAAATCATGCTGTCAGCATTGGTGAATGCTTTAATTTTATTACCGTTCATATTGATGATGACGCCATCATCTTTTCTTGCGGATAAATATCCGAAAAATAAAGTCATGCAATACAGTGCCTTATCTGCAGTTGTTGCGACGGTTCTAATTACGATTTTTTATTATATGGCTTGGTTCTGGGCCGCTTTTCTGATGACGCTGGCCTTATCGATTCAAAGTGCCATTTATTCTCCCGCCAAATATGGTTATATCAGGGAAGTGGTCGGTGTTAAAAACCTAGCCTCGGGTAATGGTGTTATTCAATCTGTGACCACCACCGCGATTTTGCTGGGGACGCTGGCTTTTAGTTTTGGTTTCGAGTCTTTACTCAGCAAACACTATTATTATCAAGCAGAAGATATCTTGCCATTGATTGCGCCTCTAGGTTGGGTCTTAGTGGCTCTTTCCCTAATCGAGTGGTTAGCAGCCTTAAAACTTGAGCCGAAGTCATCTGTACGCAAAGAGCAAGAGTTTGATACTAAAGCGTATCTGAGTGGTCGTTCAGCCGTGGGCATTATGAAGGATTTGACTAGCAACCAAGTAATCTTTCGGTCTGTTATTGGGCTTGCCGTGTTCTGGTCTCTTTGCCAGGTCATGCTGGCCACTTTTCCTGCTTTTGCTAAAGATATTGCTGGTATCGATAATACGGTCATTATTCAGGGTACGATGGCCTTTGCCGGTATCGGCATCGTTATTGGGGCTTTTTTAGCGGGTAAGATGTCGTCCAACTATATCGAAACCGGGCTTGTTCCTCTTGGCGCGATGGGCGTGGCATTGAGTGTAGCGTTTGTCAGTTTTGCCATTACACCTTTTTTACAAGCGGTTAATTTCTTTTTACTTGGCGTATTCGGTGGGCTTTATTTGGTTCCACTTAATGCATTGATTCAATATCACGCTAAGTCTGGGCAGATGGGCCGAATACTGGCGGGCAATAACTTTGTTCAAAACATTGCCATGCTGTCTTTCTTGTTGCTAACGATTCTGGCTGCTTATGCAGGCATGAATAGCCTCGGGATTTTTGCGATTTTACTAGCGGTGGCCATAATCGGTGCCATCTATACCATCACACAATTACCACAATCATTAGCGCGTCTGGTTGTTTCATTGGTGTTTTCGCTTCGTTATCGGCTCACTGTATTAAATATGGAAAGAATTCCAGCGAGTGGTGGCGTATTAATGCTGGGCAACCATATCAGTTGGATTGACTGGGCAATTGTGCAAATGGCCAGTCCACGTCCGCTACGGTTTGTGATGGCAAAATCCATATATGAGCGTTGGTATCTGCGCTTTATCTTTGAGTTTTTTAACATTATTCCTGTAGGGACGGGCGCAAGTAAACAGGCCTTGGATGCGGTCAGAGAAAGTTTAAATAAAGGGGAAGTCGTCTGTTTATTTCCCGAAGGCGCCATTAGCCGTAACGGGCACCTAGGTGAGTTTCAACGTGGTTTTGAAGTGGCTGCTGCTGATGCTGATGCGGTGATAGTACCGTTCTATCTTCGTGGTTTATGGGGAAGTCGTTTCTCACGCTCCAGTGATCGTTTGAAAACCTTACGTAGTAAGCAGTCGTTTTCGGACTTAATTGTGGCCTTTGGCGAACCTCTCGCGATTAATTCAGATCGCTTTGCTGTGAAACAAGCCGTTTTACAACTGTCGGTAGATGCCTGGACAAACTATACCGAAAGTCTGGAAACGTTGCCTGAAGCCATCATTAAAGGTTTAAAGCGGCAGGGCAGTGAAATGGCTGCGGCGGATATTATTGGATCAGCCACCAGTGGTCACCGGATGTTAAGTGCCGCTATTTTATTTTCTAAGCAGCTACCTGCTGATTACCATCAAAACATTGGCATCATAATGCCAAGCTCCAGTGCCGGAGTGATAGCCAATATTGCGAGTTTATTGAGTGGCAAAACACTGGTGAACCTTAACTTCACTGCATCGGCTGAGGCACTAGCAGCAGCCAGCAAGAAAGCTGATATTAATACCATTATCACGTCTAGAAAATTTATTGAAAAACTGGCTAATAAAGGGTTTGATGCGAGTCTTTTGGATACGGCCAAACATGTACTATATATGGAAGATTTGCGTCAGAACATTAAAAAGCGCGACTTCATTAGTATGATGGTTTTTGTTCGGTTAATGCCGTTGGAAGTTATCAAAGCACGTTATATGAAGGCCGTCAAAGCAGAAGACCCGGCTGTCATTTTATTTTCATCCGGTAGTGAAGGTACACCAAAAGGGGTATTACTTTCCCATCGAAATGTTATGAGTAATATCAGGCAGGTAGCTGATGTTCTTAATACTGAACGTGATGATGTCGTGATGTCTGTTTTACCTTTATTTCACGCTTTCGGATTGACGGTCACGACATTTTTGCCGCTGGTAGAGTCGCTACCCGTGATATGTCATCCCGACCCAACAGATGTCAGGAATATTGCTAAAGGGATTGCGACATTCCGTGGCACCATACTTTGTGGTACATCGACATTTTTGCGTATGTATGTCCGCAACCGTAAAGTCGAACCCTTGATGTTGGACTCTTTGCGGATTGTGGTTTCTGGCGCAGAAAAACTGAATCCGGAAGTACGTGATAGCTTCAAAATCAAATTCAATAAAACCATTTATGAAGGATACGGTGCAACGGAGACAACCCCGGTCGCTAGTGTCAATATTCCAGATAAACTGGCTCCCGATACTCTAACCACACAGATTGGCAGCAAACTAGGTACCGTTGGTATGCCATTACCGGGCACACGTTTCAGAATTGTTAATCCAGACACATTCGAAGACTTACCCGCTGGTGAAGATGGTTTAATCTTGATTGGTGGTAATCAAGTGATGATTGCTTACCTTGATGATCCGGAAAAAACGGAGTCTGTCATTACTGAACAAGATGGTGTGCGTTGGTATCACACAGGAGATAAAGGTCATCTTGATGAGGATGGGTTTCTGGTCATTGTTGATCGCTATTCCCGTTTTGCCAAAGTCGGCGGTGAAATGATTAGTCTTGGTGCCATTGAGTCGGCTTTAAAACCTCACCTCAGTGAGGAGGTCGATATTCTGACCACGACAGTCGCTGATGAGAAAAAAGGCGAAAAAGTGGTGCTGCTATACACGCAAGAACAGGCGGAGGCTGATATAAAACAAGCTATCAGTGAGCAGTTATCACCGCTGATGCAGCCTAGTAAACTGCTATATGTCGAAGACATTCCAAAACTGGGGACGGGCAAGACTGATTTGAATGCAGCAAAAAAACTTGCTGCACACGCTGTTCAATAACGGGTATGGGTATGATGGATATGCTTCAGGTAACCAACTTTTTTCTGGAGTTGGATGCCTTAAAACACATTCAACGTCGTAGTTATATTACGGGTGGTGAGCGTTTAGAAAATTCTGCTGAGCACTCCTGGCATCTTGCTATGGCTTGCTGGAATATAGCGGCGTATTTCCAGCTTGATGTCGATATGGCTAAATTGCTGCAATACGCATTAGTGCATGACTTAGGTGAAGTTGATGCCGGTGATACTTTTCTATATTCAAAAGAAAGAAAAACGTCCAATGAAGCTGAGAGGCTGTGTGTACAACGTTTTTCAGAACATAGCGGTAATCATATTCAAGACTTGCTTACATTATGGGATGAGCAGGAGTTTGGTCACAGTACTGAAGCAAAACTCATGAAAACAGTAGACAGGCTACTGCCATTTTTATTGAATATCGCCGCTGAAGGTAAAACCTGGAAGTCACACCAGATTAGGGCTTCACAAGTTAAAAATGCGCATGCCTTTATTGCTGATGATTTTCCAGAACTACACCAATGGCTGAGTGAGAAGATTGATTATGCTACTCAACAGGGGTGGTTGTTAGCTGATGATGCGGCGGAAGTTGCCACTGAATAACCTCACAGGCATACTCATTTGTTCCAATAACAAGGAGAGAGAGAAATGACTTTAGCTTTAACCCCACTGATTTCATTAATTGCCGGTATTTTAATTCTGATGGTACCGCGACTATTGAGTTACATTGTTGCGATTTATCTGATTATTATTGGTTTAGTTGGCTTATTTGGTACCAGTATTAATTTAACACCATGAGATAAAACACGTAATGATGAAGAAGCCTCGACATTTCATCGGGGCTTTTTTATGTTTATCCCTATGACAGCGTTATGACGATATTAGATTGCATCGCCTTATTTTTTCTGCTTTCTGCAATGGCGGCTTTGCCAAGTATCAGTGTGATGCTGGTTGTATCACGTACCTTATCAGGCGGCGTATCACAGGGTGTTATGGTCTGCTTGGGAATTGTAGCGGCAGACTTGCTGTATCTGTTACTAGCCATGTTTGGACTGACGATAGTGGCTATGTGGCTTGAGCAACACCGGTGGCTACTGCAAATAATGGCAATCATTATTTTAGTGCTATTCAGTTATCAGCTTTGGCACTCGCCTTATCGTTATGCTGCTATGGCAACTTCAGGAAAAAGAACTAGCTTGGCTAGCTTTATGGCTGGTTTTACTTTGACCTTAGTCGATTATAAGGCGATATTTTTTTACCTTGGCATCTTGCCTGTTTATCTCGGTAGCAGCGATATCACATTATCTTCATTGCTTATGTTGTTAAGTACTACTGCGATTGCCGTAGCTTGGGTAAAATTAGCTTATGTCTTGCTTGCCAAGCATGTTCAAGGTGCTGTCGTTTTGCAAAAAAGTTATCGGTTCATGTCAGTCATTTTGTGTCTAATTGCATTATGGCTAACTGTGGATATGGTTCTGAGTCAGTTTAATTAGTTAGCAACTCACATCGATATGAGTATCAAACAGAGGTGGAAGAGATAAATATGAGTGATGATAGCCAGACGCGTCTGGATGAAGTCATTTGCGATTGTAGTGGCACAACCCGAGCCAAAGTAGAAAGCCTGTTTGAACAGGGAATAGTTGATATTGATATTATCTCTCGCAAAACCGGTGCAGTGTCTGGCTGTGGTTCTTGCGAATGGGATCTTGAAACATTGTTGGATGAATTAGTTCAGGGCTTAGATGATTAAGTTTTTAGGTTTTCTATGTAAAGCATCGTTGCCCCAGCGACTGCGGCAGGAATCACTAAAAAGTTAACGATAGGAATCATGGTGGCAAGCAACGTAGCAAAACCAAATCCCAGCGCCAGACTTCGGTGTTGGCGAAGTTTGTCACGTTGTTCTTTAAAACCTAATAAATGATTCCCCATGGGGTAGTCATGATAATCAAGTGCAAGCGTCCAGCTTGAGAAGAAAAACCATAAGACTGGCGCAATAAGGTTTAAACCGGGTATCCAAGACAACAGTAATAATGGCAGCATCCATCGTAATAAATAAGCGGTTTTACGCAGTTCATTCATCACCATTTTTGGTGTGTCTTTGATGACTTGCGTCCATGGCATATCGGGTGGACTGGCTCCTGACATCTTGGTTTCAACCATTTCAGCGAGAATGCTATTAAAAGGTGCCGCTAGGATATTGGCGATTATGGAGAAGGTAAAAAACATAATTAATGCCAGTAGCACAACAAACAGCGGCCAGATGATCCAAGTCAGAGCACTTTCCAACCATGACGGTAACCAGTCGGGCATCAACGCCTCAAGCCAACCATCAAAATGAGATAAGCCAAACCAGATGGCACCACTAAACAGCAAGGTGTTAATGAGCATCGGCAAATAGGCAAATCGTCTGATGCCAGGCTGATTAATTAAGCTAAACCCCTGAATCAAGTATCGTGCGCCCTGGATCATTTTTCGCATAATGGCCTCATTCAGTGTTTAGATTTGATAACTAGCGTCATATAGAAAAAAGCGATACTGGCTGGAATCAGTATCGCTCATTATGCATTTATGGAAGTGTGACAGGCTCTGGTGCGACCCAGCCTTCTTTACGATATTCCGCTACGACTGTGGTGTAAACGCCGCCACGAACGTTAAATATCCCTGTGATGCGCATGAATCTTGGCTGACATGCCGCTACCAAATCATCAAGAATGGTATTGGTCACTTTTTCATGAAATGCGCCTTGATCGCGGTATGACCACATATAAAGTTTAAAGGCCTTTAATTCAACGCATTTTTCATCTGGTACATAGTCCAGTTTGATGGTGGCAAAATCGGGTTGTCCGGTCTTGGGACACAGACAGGTAAATTCAGATGTTTCGATGTGAATGGTATAATCGCGCTCCGGTGTTGCATTATCGAAAGTTTCTAATTGTTTGCTTGGCTGTGTAGACATGGATGCTCTCTAAAGTAATAAAATAAAATGACTATTATCTCTTAAGTGAAAGATTATATTAAGTGTCTGAAATAATTATCCTCATTATCGTTATTATCATCGCGTTTGTTGGCGTCAGTTGGTACGCTAATTACAAGAGCCAGCAACGTGCCAGGGAATTTGAGCGTGAACTGGATCTTCACAACGATGAAGACGACGAATTCAAAGAACGCTTTGACGCACTTTTTGAACAAGAGTTGCATGAACAGACGCCACACCCAACTTCGTCGTTTAGTGAAACAGAATCCAGCGAAGTCGACATGGACTTGTTTGATGAGCCACTCTCCAATGAAGAAGCTGTGAGTGCAGAACCAGAGCCACCACTCCAGGATATTCAGCAAGAAAAACCAGCTAAGAAAGCCAAACCAGAACCTGCGCCAGCGCAAGACTGGGACATGGTTATTGCGTTTACGATTATGGCTGAGTCAGGCACGATGTTTTCAGGTAAGCAGGTCAAGGCCGCGCTGGAAAATCAGGACTTACATTTTGGTGATATGCAGATTTATCATCGGTTTACCCAAGGTTCACGCAAACAGTCGTTATTCAGTGTGGCGAATATCATTGATCCTGGCACACTTTTACCTGATAAATTTGTGTCCATGTCGACCCCGGGCTTACTGATTTTTGCGCGATTACCCGCACCAATAAGTGGTTTGGCATTATTTGATGACCTACTGGATACCGCTAAAAATATGACGCAATCATTAGGTGGCGTGCTGTGTGATGAAACTCGACAGCCTGTGAGTGATGCCGCCATAGAGTCGATGCGTACGAAAATTTTCGAGTACCAAATGTCCGTTCAAGCTGAAAGTGATCACCTGTCGAATGACTATTTCAATTGATGTTAGGCAGCGTGCTGCCGAGTTGCGCGATACTCTCAATCACTACAGTTACCAGTATTACGTATTGGATAATCCAGAAGTACCGGATAGTGAATATGACCGTTTATTTCGGGAACTGCAGAGCTTAGAACAAACGCATCCTGAGTTACTCACTGCCGATTCGCCTACACAGCGTGTTGGTGGTCAAGCGTTAGATAAGTTTGATGAAGTTCAGCATGCCATCCCCATGTTGTCTTTGGACAATGTGTTTGATCAGCAAGAGTTAGCTGCATTTGATAAACGTGTGCGGGATTGGTTGAATACTGATAAAGAACAAACCTATGCGGCGGAACCCAAACTTGATGGTCTTGCCATCAGTATCCGTTATGAAAATGGTGTCCTGGTTCAAGCAGCAACGCGAGGCGATGGTTCCACAGGTGAGGATGTGACTGCCAATGTGCGCACCCTCAATTCTGTGCCATTGAAGTTACAAGGTGGACCTATTCCTGCGGTTGTTGAGATTCGTGGTGAGATTTTTATGCCTAAAGCTGGTTTTGAAAAGTTGAACCAGTCTCAGTTGGCAAATAATAAAAAACCATTTGTGAATCCACGCAATGCTGCAGCCGGATCGTTGCGTCAGCTTGACTCAAAGATCACCGCATCCAGACCGCTGGAAATTTACTGTTATGGCCTTGGCGTGATTGAAGGTATGTCGCGTCCCAGCAGTCACTCTGCCGCTATGAATTTGATAGCAGAGTGGGGCTGTCGAATTTCACCTGAACTCAAAGTATTAGAGGGTTTAGAAGCCTGCCAGCAATATATCGATGAGCTGGCAGTACGTCGCGACAGCCTTGAATATGATATCGATGGTGTGGTGTTTAAAGTCGATGATACCGTTTTGCAGGAACGACTTGGCTTTGTTTCGCGAGCGCCTCGCTGGGCAATTGCCTACAAATTTCCTGCACAGGAAGAGATGACTACGGTAGAAGATATTGAAATCCAGGTCGGTCGAACAGGTGCCTTGACTCCGGTTGCACGCTTGAAGCCGGTATTTGTCGGTGGTGTAACCGTGTCTAATGCCACATTACACAATGAAGATGAGATTCGTCGTAAAGATGTGCGTATCGGCGACACAGTGATTGTTCGACGTGCAGGTGATGTGATTCCGGAAGTCGTGAAGACAATCATCACTAAACGTCCTGATGACGCACGTGAGTTTGTCATGCCAACAGCTTGTCCCATTTGTGGCTCGGATGTAGAGCGGGAAGAAGGGGAAGCGGTATCGCGTTGCAGTGGTGGTTTATTTTGTGCCGCACAACGGAAAGAGGCGATCAAACACTTTGCATCGAGAAAAGCCCTGGATATCGACGGTCTTGGGGATAAGTTAGTTGAACAACTGGTGGATGCCGGACACATCAAAGATGTCGCCGATTTATTTTTATTAGATGTCGACACTATCGCCAGTTTGGAACGTATGGGGCAGAAATCTGCTGAAAATCTGGTGAATGCTTTGAATGCAGCAAAATCAACACGTTTCCAACGGTTTCTGTATGCGCTTGGTATTCGTGAAGTGGGTGAAGCCACGGCACGTGCTTTGGCTTTGCAATATGCATCGCTGGAAGAATTGATGCAGGCCTCATCTGAGAGTCTTATGGAGATTGAAGATGTGGGCCCTGTTGTGGCTCACCACATTGAGACCTTTTTCCAACAAACGCATAATCGTGAAGTGATTGAACGTTTGTTAAGCGTGGGTATTCACTGGCAAAACGAAGAGAAAAAACAGACTAATACGGCTTTGAGTGGTAAGACTATTGTGCTAACTGGAACGCTACAGACTTTATCGCGCAGTGAAGCCAAGGAAAAATTATTAGCACTCGGTGCAAAAGTAGCCGGGAGCGTGTCGAAAAAAACCGATTATGTGGTTGCCGGCGCTGATGCCGGCTCGAAACTCACCAAAGCAGAATCATTAGGTATTGATGTAGTTGATGAAGCAACATTACAAGACTGGTTAACACAGGAAAAATAATGACAGCACTCGCAGACGCAATTAAAAAAGTTGCCACTGGACCGCATCTCAGTAAAGATCTGACGGAGCAAGAAGCATTTGATGTCATGATGGAAATTCTGTCTGGTCAGGCTGACCCTGTTCGTGCAGCTATATTTTTTATTGCCATGCGAATGAAACGGGAGACTAATGAAGAGAACTTAGGCATTCTCAGAGCCTGTCAGTCCATTACCGATAGCCAATCAGTCAATGTCGACCAGTTATTTATTTTTTCTGACCCATTCAATGGTTTTAATCGTCATTGTCCGATGACAGCCTTTTTACCGGCTGTTCTGGCAGCCTGTGGTTTACCTGCAATGTCACAAGGCGTATTTGAAATGGGGCCAAAATTTGGTGTTACCCATGCTCAGGTTTTAAAGCTGGCTGGCTATAGTACTGAAAAGTCGACAGCTGAAGCAGCTGAAGCGGTAGTGAACAATCAGATTGGCTGGGCCTATTTAGATCAAGCTCAGGCAAGTCCTGCATTATTTGCATTAGAAACGCTACGGACACAAATGATTAAACGTCCGAGCTTGGCAACATTAGAAAAAATGATTATGCCACTCAAAGCAAAGCAAAAAACACATTTAGGTATCGGCTTTGTTCATAAAGAATATCCCGATATTTTAGCTTGGTTAGCAAAAGCTTTTGGTTATGATTCTGCGTTTATTGCACGGGGTCTGGAAGGTGGTCTAGTCCCGACGCTGAGAGAAGCATCAAATAATCATCGATTAGTGAATGGCGCAGTTGAGGCCTGCACACTGGAACCTGAAAACTTTGGCATCGAACAAGATACGCGTGGTGTTAAGACGGATCATACGGTCACAGCTCAACGAACATTGGATGAAGGGCTGCAAGCCCTAGCCGGTGAGAAAGGGGCGGCATACGACAGTTTAGTGTATGGTGCGGCGATCATACTTTGGCATTGTGGCCTGATTGAGTCACAGCGAAAAGCCGCTGATGTTGTCAGACAAGTCATTGATAGTGGTCAGGCCAAATCACACTTTGAGGCTGGACTCGTATAATGGTTTTTCAACGTACATTAACATTCAAAACGCTAGGACGTGGCACCACCAATATCACCCGCGATATACAAGAATTGGTTGCAGAGTCCGCAATAAGCACAGGTACTTGCCATGTCTTTGTTCAACATACCAGTGCCTCATTAATGCTCTGTGAGAATGCCGATCCCGATGTTCGTCACGATCTTGAAACCTTTATGCAGCATTTAGTGCCGGATGGTGATCCCATGTTCAGACATCAAGACGAAGGACCTGACGATATGAGTGCTCACATTCGGACGGTATTAACCAATCCAGATCTGACCATGCCTGTGAGTGCTGCACAGTGTGATCTCGGTATTTGGCAAGGTATTTATTTATGGGAACATCGTGCCCATCAACAGAGGCGTCGCGTGATCGTGACCATTATAGGTGAGTAAAATTTATGTCAGATTTTGAACATGATCAGGATGCAGATTGGCCGGCTGACTGGGAGTTTGAGAAAAGTAAAACGCAAGTAAAACAGGAGCTTAATGCGTTAAAAGAGCTGGGCCGTGCGTTAATCGCGTTACCTGTAAAAGATCTACAAAAGTTAGATTTATCTGAAGATCTTTATGATGCCATTCTGAGTGCACAATCAATGAGCAAAGGTGCATTAAAAAGACAAGTTGGTTATATCGGTGGCTTGATTGCAAACAGTGATCACGAAGCGATAAATACGAAGTTACAGCAATTAAAGCAACCTCATCAGGGCCAGGTAAAGCAGTTTCATCAACTAGAACAATGGCGTGATCGTTTGCTGGCTGGTGAAAATGAAGTCTATGCTGAACTTATTCATGCCTTTGATGACTTTGATGTTCAGCATGTCAGACAACTCGTCAGAAATGCACAGCGTGAAGCGAAACAGGACAAGCCTCCAAAGTCAGCGAGGCAGTTATTTCAGTACCTTCAGTCACAGCAGCAAGATTAAATTCTCGGTAATTCGACAATAAAACTTGCCCCACCTAGGCGGCCACGTTCTAGGTGGATATTACCTTCATAGGCCATGATGATATCGCTGACGATGGCTAGGCCAATGCCTTGTCCCTCAGCCTGGGTATCGATACGATGTCCGCGTTTAATAATATAGCTTTCTGCACGGGTCGGAACTCCAGACCCATCATCTTCGACACGGATTTTGACCATGTTCCCTGAACTGGTGGCAATGACATGCACTTCTTGCTTACCGTACTTGTAAGCATTTTCCAATAAGTTGCCTAATAACTCATACATATCACCTTCGTCTGCATGAATGTACGCATCACGCTCAATCTCACATTGTGCATGTATGTTTTTGCTTTTATAGACTTTATCAAGACTGCCTATGATTTTATGAATAATCTCACCGACAGAAACGGGAGCGAGCAGGCTGCTCTTACCTTCTGTTGATGCTCTTTGTAGTTGATAATCAACCAGGGTACTGATCCTGTCGAGCTGCTCGTAGCCTGTTTTCTTCAAGTTTTCCAGCTCGTGGTTATTAGCCAGTTCGCCACGAAAAACAGATAAGGGCGTTTTTAAACTATGTGCAAGATCAGCTAGTGAATTCTTGTAGCGTTGACGGCGTGATTGTTCATGATCAAGCAGCGCATTAATATTGTTGGTGAGTTGCTTGAGTTCACGTGGGTACTCATCATTTAAACGATCATGCTCACCGGTTTCAATCGCATGCAAATCTTTGGCAACGTCATGTAATGGGCGCAAACTCCACTTGAGGATTAACCATTGTGCTAATAACAGCATTAATCCCGTTCCCCCTAACCAATACCACAAACTACGCTGAAAACTGGCTGTGGTTTCTTTAATGTTAGACATGTCTTCAGCCACATTAATGGTGTAGTCAAGCTCTTTACCGGTTTCAGTTTCCCAGACGATGCCGAAAGCCAGGTTTTGTAATTTCATTCCTGCATCTATTTCAACGACAGTGTAGTGTTCATTCGATGGCCCGGGTTGAAAAGGCAGAGATAAAAAATGACCGATTGCTGAAGGAGATTGCCAGACAATCTTACCGTTACTGGTGATTTGTGCATAAAGACCGGAGTTAGGTATAGAAAATTTCGGTTCTGCCAAATCGTGAGTCATTTTTAACTCACCTTTATCATTGATCTCGGCGGCTGTGAGTAGAGTATAAACATAGTTTTTTAAACGTTTCTTTTGTTCCAGCTCTGCACTGGTTTTAAATGCATTATTCAGACTGATGGCAGAGATACCCAGAAACGCTGTTAGTACGAGACTGACAGCAACAAGAACCCGGTTGGATAAAGAGAAATTAATGACTTTCACGGGGCAGGTTAAGCCTGTAACCACGCCCACGTAATGTTTCTATTGGATTAAGTTGTTTATCTGGATCCAATTTACTACGTAAACGTTTTACAAATACCTCAATGACATTACTATCACGATCTTGATCTTGTTCGTAGATATGGTCGGTGAGTTCTGTTTTTGAAATGACTTCGCCCGCATGCAGCAATAGATAATGAAGTAAACGATATTCGTAAGCTGTTAGTTCAATTAGCTGACCGTTTTTGGTGACTTCTTGCGTGGCCGGGTTGAGTGTGATTGGACCACAGCTTAGTGTTGGATTTGACCAACCTGATGCGCGGCGGCTAAGTGCGTTGATACGTGCGATAAGCTCTTCAAAATGAAATGGTTTGACCAGGTAGTCGTCAGCACCAGATTCAAGGCCTTCAACTTTATCTTGCCAGCGACCACGTGCTGTTAATATCAGGATAGGGTAGTCAAATCCTTGTTTGCGTAATGACTGAATCAGTTCAATACCAGATAGTTTCGGCAGCCCCAAATCAATAATAGCCACATCGTAGGGATACTCTGCCCCCATGAAAAGGCCTTCTTCACCATCTGCCACAGCATCGACAGTGAGATTTTGTTGTTTTAATTGTTGGGTAATTTGTTCACGAAGATGTTTCTCATCTTCTACTAATAAAACGCGCATGCAACCTCATGGAACTGAATGGCCGGAGTCACGATCAAATCGGTGATTTTTTACTTTTCCATCGTTATGCAGCACTTTAACACGAAATATCGTTTTGCTACCGTAGTGCTCTTCTTCAACGGAAAGGATTTTTCCGCCTGTTTCAACTTTTGCCAGTTCAGCTGCTGTATGTGTCGTTAAGGGTAAAGAAATTTCATTAATGTTGTTGCCCGGCTCTTGTTCGTAAGGTCGATGTTCATCCGCAAATGCAAGTAGTGGTGGACAGGTAAAAAGAAGTATTAATAAAACTCTATACATGGCTTGGCCTTACTATTCCGTGAGTAAATATAAGCAGCTGAATTGAATGGTAAAGGTTCATCATAAACACTGACATCAGTCGATCAACTCGGGTGTTACAGCCCCAAGCGCGCCATCAGCTCTGGCTCTTAAGTAACTATAAATTCTATCTCTGTTTTTCATAACGCTATCATTCGATTGCCAAGCAGGCATTACCCCAATTCGGCCTTTTTTTCCTCTGGCAACAACAGTAAAAAACTCATCTCTATCCGTTGTTTTTAAGGTTTTTGTTAAGTCACTGGCTGCCAATCCTTGTCCGAAGGTGCCATGACATCGTGCACACCAGGTTCGATAGACTTTGTAGCCAATAAAAGTATCAGAGTCTACCTTGTTAATTGCTTTCACTGTATATGGTCTACCATCCGCAAACAATGGACATGATGCTAATAGTGTGCTGGCGAATGAAAGCAAAATGGCAACTGATTTTATAGGGTTCATAGCCGCTCTTAATATGGTTATTGAAGTGATAAAGAACATCAACAGCCTGTCTTATTTATACGTTCAACTCAATGGTCATTACCATTAATGTGCATGGTATTGTTTCACTAGGCGAACTGTTTATTGACGCCATCTATCTTCGTTTAATGCGTATTTTCATGCCATGACACAGGTCATGATTATTCTATTCATTTCAATACTAAGTGTACCTGCTTAACTTCGGCTGCAGAATTGATACAATTGCTCATGCCTGATAGCAATAACAAAAGATACCATCAAAACGTATTCATCTCGTCTCAGTCATTAAGAAAACAATAACAGACTTAAACTGAACTACTCCTGAATAAAGCTGGTGTTGAATATCAATTTTTCGTATTCTCGTGAACTGTCTCACACGTAAATCATCAATAAGTATGATTAACTGTGTCATCGTGTGAATCAGTTCAAATAATTAAATACATTTACGATTCTGGAATAAAGTTGGAAACGGTTAGCCAAACTCACTTAGAGCGACATGCTCAGAAATTTAAAATTAACAAAATGCGAGTCGGCATTTTGTTACAGCAGGGCTTTATCGCCAGTATGACAAATATTGTCATCCTTATTCTGACTTTGCTTGCTTTACATTCATCAGAAAATGCAAGTTCGCTCTTCATTTGGGGAATGCTTACTTTTTTGGCCATCCTTTTTAGGATGTTGCTTGTTCACTATCTCAAGAGTCATTTTACTGAACATGAACAAACGGCATCGACAGTTGCTCGTTACGAGAAAATATACGCCGCTGGTGTGCTGTTATCAGGACTGGCATGGGGCAGTCTGGGATTTGCTTTTGATGGTGATTCACAATTTAATCATCAATTGATTATTCCTCTGGTCATTGCCGGTCTCTGTTCTGGTGCAATTTATTCAATGCTCAGTAGCCTCACCAGTTATGTCGCTTATGTCTATCCGATGCTAATCTGCATCATAGGCGCTATGTTTTATGTCGATTTAGAAGTAGAAGCGCTGACATTAATCACCTATATGATCGCCTGCACAATGTTATTTAGAAATCTGCATGCAAGGGTCATGGAAAGTCTGCAGTTGCGTCAAGAAAATGAACACCTAGTAGAACATTTAACTCAGATAAATGAAGCACAAACCCACCTTGTTGAAACGCTACAAAATAAAGAAGTATTTCTGACACAGACTTTTGAAAATGCTGGTGTTCCCGTTTTTGTCACCAATGCTGATTTAATTATTCTTGATGTGAATAAAGCGGGTTGCGATTTATTTGGTTATAGCAAGACAGAATTCAAAGGCATCAATATGCTGCAACTACTGCATGATGATGAACCTGATCAACCAGGAAATGATTTTTATAAATTAGTTGAAGGGGATGTTGAGCAATATCAGATCACCAAAAAATGCTTGGGTCGTGACAAAAAACCATTATGGTTATCAGGCACCGTCTCAGCAGTAAGAAATAATAAAAACGAAGTCGATTACATTGTCATTCATGCGCAAGATATTACGGAGCAGAAATTACTTTCAGAAGATCTTCAGTATCTTGCGCTACATGACACATTGACAGGATTACCTAATCGATTTGCCATAGAGAAACACCTACAACTGCTACTTCAGGAGCAAACAGAACCTAATCATGTGTTTTGTTATATCGATGTTGATCAGTTTAAAGTTATCAACGATACCTGTGGTCATAAAGCAGGTGATAAATTACTGATACAAATCGCGCACCTCATCAAATGTGAACTTCAGCCTTCTGATGTGCTTTCCAGGCTGAGTGGGGATGAGTTTGCCATTCTTTTCATGGATACGTCTGCAACACAGGCACAAGCGAAGTTGAACAAAGTGATGGATAAAATTCGTCATTTTGAATTTATCGATCATGATTTATCGTTTAACTCTTCTATCAGTGTTGGCATGGTCAACATCACGCCCACGAGCACGATGACTGATATCTTTAAACAAGCAGATAACGCCTGTTACGCCGCAAAAGAAGCAGGCAGAGATCGTATCCATGTGTTTAGCAGTCATGATCAGGAAATCGTACAACGTAGTGGCGAAATGCGATGGGTCTCAAGAATACAACAGGCATTAAGTAATGACCGGCTGGTACTCTACAGTCAACCTATTGTGGCTACACAAAAGAAAAACAGTACCTTACCTCACTGTGAGTTATTGATACGAATGCTTGATGATGATGGCGCAATTATTCCACCAGGCCACTTTTTACCTGCAGCTGAGCGTTATAACCTGGCAGCATCGATTGATATGTGGACAGTGAGTCATGTTTTGTCACGTATTGAGCGTGCCCGTAGTGAAGGGCGAGACGTCAGTGGTGTATATGGTATTAACTTATCAGGCCAATCTCTGGGCGATACACGCTTTTATGACAAAATTATCTCGTTAATCCATGCTGCTGATTTAGTTGATTCTGGCGCGGTGCTGTGTTTCGAAATTACAGAAACAGCTGCCATTACCAATATGCACAGTGCTCTTTATTTTATTAATGAACTGAGAAAAGTAGGGTGTTTATTTGCCTTGGATGATTTTGGTAGTGGTTTGTCGTCTTTTGCTTATTTGAAACAATTACCCATTGATTTCCTCAAAATTGATGGCATGTTTGTTAAAGATTGTGTGGAGAATTCAGTTAACCTGGAAATCGTCAACTCTATCAACGGTATAGGTCAGGTACTGGGGCTTAAAACGGTCGCCGAGTTTGTTGAGGATGATACGACGCTAATCAGCTTGCAACATATTGGTGTTGATTTTGTGCAGGGCTACCATGTGGGGCGCCCCGCACCATGGATTATTTAAGAATAATCAACATTCTTGCCACTGCTTTTCCAGGCGCTTACCCGAGATGGGGTAAGCGGTTTTAAGCTCTTGAGCAAAGACTGAAATACGAAATTCTTCCAGCATCCAACGATATTCTCTAAAGGCTGGTGTTTCGATTTTATTGACCTTATTGATGAACTTTTGCCAGTGAGGCATGACTTCGGACATGCGTTGTTTGTCTTTATTGGGATCGGTCAATAGACGATCCAATCTGATACCTGCAGCCTGACAATATACGGGCAACCTGGTCAAGGCTTCATCTGGCGTATCATGCACAAACCCCTGATAAATCAAAAAGCTTAATTGTTGTTTGATATCGTTTACAGAGTTAATGGCGGCCAGTGGGATGTTGCCAGACAGTCTTTTTGCAATTGCATGATATTCAGCAAGCGGCTTAGCAATACTCTGAGCGAGTTTAGCGGCTAGATTAATCAGATCACTTTTTCTTTCGGCAATACGTTGTTCGAATGCATTTTTATCTGTGACGGCCGGTTTATCCAAAATAAAGCAGCGGTCAAAGGCCACATGAATTAAGTCGGTTTTAAGTTGCTCACACGGCGTCAGGTCTGTTTGTGCATCATCTGAGTATGGCGATGGCGGCACATTGGCATAGTGCAAGCACATCTGTTTGATATCGGGTAGATTTTTATGTAAATACTTGACTGCATCTGCCTGATTTAACATGAAAAGGCGGCGAAGTCCGTGTCGTGTTAAGGCCTGAGCCTGAGGTTTTGTATCCATTAAGGTTAAATCAACGCAATCCCCTCTATCGACAAGCGCTGGATAAGCGGTGACTTGTAAGCCGTTTTGTTCTAGTGTGATATGTTCTGGTAGTGAGTCAAATGACCAGGTTGTCAGTCCTTTCTTTTCATAGTCACTGTCAGGAATTTGCCTGAAACTGGCAGCGGCTTCTCGTGCCCAGTTTTCTTTTAGTTTATCCAGGTCACGACTTTCATCTAATAGTTCACCTTGCTCATCTACCAGCTTAAAATTCATTTGCAGATATAGCGGCAGATCTTCAGTACGCCAATCCGTCACATCAAGTTCAATACCTGTCAGTTTTCTCAGTTGTTCACTGAGCGCTGGTAATAGAGCGCCCGAGTCAGCCGACATGGATTTGATGCATTGGTCGGCATATTGAGGTACTGGAATAAAATGACGACGCAATGATTTAGGTAGCGCTTTAATCAAGAAAATCACTTTCTCGCGAAGTAAGCCTGGTACCAACCACTCATAACGTTCTTTACTTGTCTGATTCAACAGAGAGAGCGGAATTGTCTGGGTGATGCCATCTTCGGCTTTACCGGGTTCAAAATGATATTCAAGCGGCAGGGGAACACGATTGATAAGAATCTGATCGGGAAACTGATCGACGGTGACTTGTTCAGCCTGATGTTGCATCAGAATCTCTTTGCTTAGCATGAGCAGATTAGGGTCTTTCTTTTCTGCTTGCTTACGCCAGTTATCGAAACCGGCACCGTTAATGATGTTATCCGGTACTTTGCTGCGATAGAAATCAAACAAGGTATCGTCATCGACTAACACATCTCGACGACGAGACTTTTGTTCAAGTAACTCAATTTCTTCAATGAGACGTTGGTTATGTTGGAAAAATTTTGCCTGACAATGCCAGTCACCTTCAACTAATGCTGAGCGAATAAAAATTTCATTTGATAAAGAAGGGTCAATAGGTCCGTAGTGAATACGCCTGCGATTAACAATGGGTAAGCCATTCAGTGTGACTGACTCAAAGGCAACCACCTGGGCGGGTTTTTTCTCCCAGTGTGGGTCAGTGTATTGACGTCTGACCAGGTCACCAGCAATTGGCTCAATCCATTCGGGTTCGATTTTAGCCACAATGCGCGCATACAATTTACCGGTTTCAACCAGCTCAGCCGCCATGATCCATTTAGGCCCTTTTTTATGCAAAGCTGAGCCAGGAAATATTTGTAGCTTGAGGTTTCGTCCGCCTGTGTATTCAAACTTATCTGTTTTTGTGGCGATGTGACTCAGTAAACCAGCGAGCAGTGCGCGATGAATACTGTCATAACTGGCCTCTTGTTGATTGAATTTTAAGCCCAGTTCAGCCAGTTGCACATGCAGTTGTTGATGGATGTCATGCCATTCACGAAGGCGTAAGAAGGAGAGAAATTGCTCTTTACAATACCTTCTTAGTTTATTCTGACTAAGGTGTTTTTTCTTATCGTGATAATGATTCCAGAGTTTAATAAAAGCAATAAAATCAGAACGTTCGTCCTTATATTTAGAATGGGCCTCATCCGCCGCCTGCTGCTTGTCCATCGGTCTTTCACGTGGATCCTGAATACTCAAAGCACTGGCAATAATGAGCACTTCAGTCAGACTGTTTTCTTCCGCACCTGCAAGCAACATCCGGGCTATTTTAGGATCGATGGGCAGCTTGGATAACTGTCTGCCAATGTCAGTAATACGACGTTGTTTATCGACGGCACCCAATTCATCTAAAAGCCGATAACCGTCGTTGATCATTTTTTGTGGCGGCGGATTAATAAAAGGAAACTTAGCTGGATTACCCAGTTTCAACGCTGACATTTGTAGAATGACTGATGCCAGATTAGTGCGAAGAACTTCTGGATCAGTAAATGCCGGGCGGTTATTAAAATCCTCTTCGTCGTACAACCGTATACACACGCCAGCGGCTACACGGCCACAACGCCCTGATCGTTGATTGGCACTGGATTGGGAAATCTTTTCTATCGGGAGACGTTGTACTTTATTGCGAACACTGTAACGACTGATACGTGCATTTCCTGGGTCAACAACGTAGCGAATGCCTGGCACTGTTAATGAGGTTTCAGCAACATTAGTAGATAAGATAATTCGTCGTTGCCCACCGGTCTTAAACACCCGGTTTTGTTCAGCAGCAGATTGTCTGGCGAATAAAGGTAAAATTTCAGTTTGTGGCGGATGATGTTTGCGTAAAGCTTCTGATACATCACGAATATCACGCTCGCCGGCCAAGAATATCAATACATCTCCGGGCCCTTCTCGGCAGAGCTCATCAACTGCTGCCACAATACCTGAGACCATATCATAATCGGGTGAGTCTTCATCGGTTGTGAGGAGAGGGCGGTAGCGAATTTCTACTGGGTAGGTACGACCACTGACTTCAATCACCGGGGCATGCTCAAAATGTTTGGAAAAGCGTTCGGTATCGATTGTTGCTGAAGTAATAATGACTTTTAAATCAGGGCGTTTGGGTAACAGCTGTTTGATATAACCGAGTAAAAAATCAATATTGAGACTGCGTTCATGGGCCTCATCGATAATCAGGGTGTCGTATTGATTCAGGAAGCGATCATTTTGTGTCTCAGCCAGTAAAATACCATCTGTCATCAGTTTGATATAACTGTTTTCAGCATTCACTTGATCATGAAAACGGACTTTGTAACCCACGGTTTGCCCAATTTCTGAACCTAACTCTTCAGCAATACGTGTCGCTACCGTTCTGGCTGCGATTCGGCGTGGCTGAGTATGGCCTATCATGCCAGTAACACCACGGCCTAAATCCAGGCAAATTTTGGGTAACTGAGTGGTTTTACCTGAGCCGGTCTCACCGCAAAGAATAATGACCTGATTTTCTTCAATAGCTTTGGCGACTTCATGTCGACGTTCGATAACGGGTAAGTCAGCACTGAAATCCGGTTTGGGTATCTGGTTCAAGCGCTGTTGCGCACGCTCAACGGATCGCAACACACGCTGAGTGAAGGCGCTGATTTTTTCAGCATCTGCCTTATTTTTACGTAATTGCTGCCACTGACGTTGAAGACGGTAACGATCAGATAGCATGGAGGACTGGATAAGTTGCGTTAAGTTTTGCTCAGCGTTATTCACAGTATGTTTACAGCAAAAAGCAGGTATTCTACAGCTTCCAGGCTAACGAGACAGTATATTTAAAATCATTGGGTTCAGTATCATCATGTACGGTGGAGTCATATTCGTTGGTAATACCAAGCTTAAGTGCCACACCCACGAAGCTATTTAAGTCCAGAATCCAGTCGAAAGAGGTGAGATTACGGTAATCGCGGTCATTGAGGCTGGGGTAGTACGTATTAGAAAACTCTACATGCTGATATTGATTCATACTCCACTTGGTTTCAATTCCTAACATTCCCTCTGGTGTAAAGTCCTGCTGCTCACCGCCAAAGGTTCTATTAAAACCGAGACCGCTTCTCCCCACGAATAACCAAGAATCTGTATTCACAAACTCATAACCAAATCCAGAACTGGCATTAGCACGGTAATCCCAGTCTTTGAATTCATCCAGATCAAAACGTCCACCAGCAAACTGAAACCAGGGAGAGTTGGGTCTTAACCAGTCTCGGTTCATTGAAGTAAAAAAACTTTGTGAAGATAATTCATGATCAGATTCGGCTCGGAAGAACGCGGTTTTATGCGCAGTCCGCATTTGTTTTGATTCATAATCGGCATTAAATCCAACGTTCAGTTGGTTTGTGCTGGACTTACCGGCAGTACCACCAAAGCCAAGGTCAAGCCGACGTTTCCAGTTGGTGTAAAGCCCGGTTCCGAACAAACCTCTGTCAGCCTCTACATGTTTCACTTCTGGTTTTTTTTCTGGTGGCGGCGGTGTAGGCGTTGTATCTGTCGATGAGACAAGGCTTTTTATACGTGCTCTCGGGATAACCATCACACCAAGCAAGGGGTGATTAAGTTTTAATGTGTCGTCTGTTTCAGCGACGACATCAGCGGTAAGCGTATCACCGTTAATCAATTCAATTTTACTTAGGGCTGCATGCGTAACTAGTGGTGTTAACAAAATAGCTAATAATAGATATCTGATTGGCGACACTAGCGAATTCCTCCGCATCCTACATAAAAAAGCAGCCTGAATCAGGCTGCTTGAACGTTCATACTGTTGTGCGGTTATGGGCATCCGCTATTGTTGACTTCACCATCTGGCATCGTAGTGTTGCAGTACATCACGCCACGTAATTTTGCGCCTTCAAGCTTTGCACCGGTTAAATCCGCATCAGTGAGATCCGCGAAAATGAGCTGAGCACCAGAGAGATTGGCCTTTCTTAGGTTTGCACCATTCAATTCAGCATAATCCATCAGTGCATTGGTAACGGTCGCACCTTCGAGAATCGCACCCTGCATTCTGGAATGTGTGAACCAAACACCATGTAGTTTAGCGTTGCTTAGATTGATTCCCTTGAGATTAGCTTCACTCATATCAGCACCATTTAATTCATGGCCGTTTAGATCGGCTTCGCTCAGATTACAATAATTACATTGTAAGGATTTAAGTAATCTATCCAGATAGACTTTTTCATAAGCAGAAGCCGTGGTGGCTATCATGGATAAACCAAGCACAATCAGCATTTTTTTCATTTTCTCTCTCCTAATAAGGTTATTTTTTATGACCACTTATTCATGAAAAATGCTTGTTCTAAAGGACGACGTTGACGAGGAGAAAGTTCTCTTTCTAACTGTTCCTCGGTCAAATTGTCCAGTGCCGCCTGATGACCAATGGCGATCACTGACCACATATGAATATCTTCAGAAATGGCAAATGCCTCACGGATTTTTTTATCGTCAAAGCCGCCCATTTGATGGCTCATTAACCCCATAGATGTTGCTTGCAAGCAAAGGCTGATGCTGGCAGCACCGGTGTCATACCCTGACCAGCGGTTAGGTTTATCATTTTGGCTGAAGAGAGGGACTGAAGCCGCTAAAATTAACACTGGGGCGTTCTTTGCCCATTCCTGATTGCCGGGGGCCAAGGCTGATAACAGTTTTTCCCATGCAGTGCGGTCAGTATTTTTATCGCAAACCAGATAACGCCATGGCTCATCCCCAAAACATGAAGGGGCCCAGCGTGCAGCTTCACAAAGTGCAGTGATTTCTTCTTGGGACACCATAACGGTAGGGTCATATGCACGACCACTCCAGCGTTCTGCCATGACTTTTTCGATGGGTTGAGCTGTGTCAGCGGGTTTTTGAATCATACAATCACCTTGGTAGTTGAATTAAAGCTTTTTTTGATGGGCGATAAAAACCGCCAATATGTCCGATCACTTGAACTAAATCTGCGCCACTTTCTTCTGCAATTTTGTCTAACATGGCTTTTCTATCTGCGCGTTCTTGCCCACTCACTCGGACCTTTATGAGCTCGTGGTGTTCCAGTGCATTATCGATTTCAGCAAGAACAGATTCTGTTAAACCACTGTTACCAATCATAACAACCGGTTTTAATGTGTGGGCAAGCCCTTTTAGATAACGTCTTTGTTTGTCAGTAACTGCCATTAGTGTGCTCACCTGTATTAAAATGATCTGATTATATCAGGAAGGCAATATGGCTAAACAACACAAGTTTACGGTAACAGCAGCAAGAGGTATGTTGCCACTGCTTGCGGATGAACTAAAACAATTAGGTATCAAAAATACCAAGCAAGATCAGGGGAATATCCGTTTCACCGGCACGTTGGCTGATGCTTACATGGTCTGTTTATGGTCCCGTGTAGCCATCAGGGTATTATTACCTATTGCCCATTTGCATGCTGAGACACCAGAGCAGTTATACGAAGGGGTGAATGCACTTCCCTGGGAAGAACATATTCACGAACTTGATAGCACCATTGCTGTTGATTTCAATAGTTTCCGGTCAAAAATAAAACACAGCCAATACGGTGCACAGCGCGTGAAAGATGCGATTGTCGATCGCTTTCGTACACTGTTTGGTCTGCGACCTTCGGTAGACTTATACCAGCCGGATGTGCGAATTAATGTCTACCTCAAACACAATCAAGCCACTGTGAGTATCGATTTATCCGGTGACAGCCTGCATAAGCGTGGTTATCGAGTCAGCAATACGACTGCACCATTAAAAGAACATTTAGCTGCCGCTATTCTGCTCAGTGCGGAGTGGCAAAAATTAGCCAGGCAGGGTTGGGCATTGATTGATCCGATGTGTGGCTCTGGCACTTTTTTGATAGAAGCTGCCATGATAGCTGCCGACATCGCTCCCGGTATTTTGCGTGACTATTACGGGTTTACCGCCTGGAAACAACACGACAAAGATAGTTGGAAACAACTCAAAGCCGATGCCGAGCGAAGAAGACAGTCTGGCCTGGCCAGATGTCCAGTTATTGTCGGCGGAGATGCTGATGCGAGAGCCATTGAAGCGGCCAAAAATAATATTGCTGAAGCAGGATTAGATGACCGTATTCAGGTTAATCAGCGCGATTTAACTGAATGGCCGAAACTGGCTGCAGATTTACCTAAAGCAGGTTTGTTTGTATGTAACCCTCCCTATGGTGAACGAATCGGTCGTGCTGATGAGTTACATTATCTGTATGAAAGCCTGGGCAATATTATTAATGAATCGTTTTCAGGCTGGCGAACTGCACTGATTACCGATAATGCACAATTAGGTAAATTTACGGGCTTAACACTTTTCGACAGTGTGCCGTTTGATAACGGGCCAATTGCCTGTGATGTCCTGTTTTACCGTGCGCCACGACCTGTTCGTTTTAATGAGTTAAGCTCAACGCCTACACAATTTGTGGACGAAGAGTTCGATGATAAAGAACATGCACCTGTTGAGATGACAGAGCAGGGAGCGATGTTTGCTAATCGCTTAAAGAAAAACAAAAAGCATCTGGCCAAATGGGCGCGTAAATCAGATATCAGTTGCTATCGTGTTTATGATGCTGACTTGCCTGATTATGCTTTGGCGATTGATCTTTATGACGAACATATCCATGTTCAGGAATATGCTCCCCCCAAACAAATCGATCCTGAGAAAGCGATAGAGCGACTACAGGAAGCCATGCAGATCATTCCTGAAGTATTCGAAGTCCCTGTTACTCAGGTGGCACTGAAAGTCAGGAAGAAACAACGTGGTAAAGAGCAGTACGAAGCTCAGGCAGCCAAAAATCAACGTATTGAAGTGCGTGAAAATGGACTGCGTTTTTGGGTCAACCTAACCGATTATTTAGATACAGGCTTGTTTCTGGATCATCGTGATACCAGACAACTTGTGAGAGACTTAGCCAAAGGTAAAGACTTTCTCAACCTGTTCTCATATACCGGTTCAGCCAGTGTTTATGCGGCTGCAGGTCAAGCAAAATCAACGACCAGTGTCGATATGTCTAATACCTATTTGTCTTGGGCAGAAGATAATATGCACTTAAATGGTTTCGTCAGTGGACAACATCAATATGTTCGTGCGAACTGTATTGAGTGGTTGCAACAAGCGATAGAAGATGACAAACGTTATGGCCTGATTTTTCTGGACCCACCGACGTTTTCTAACTCAAGCCGTATGGAAGGCGTGTTTGATATTCAGCGTGATCATGTCGCGCTTATCAAACAAGCAGCGGCATTATTAACAATAGACGGCGAATTGATATTTTCGACTAACCGTCGTGATTTTGAATTAGATACTGATGCTTTGAGTCAACTGACGATCGACGATATCAGCGTAACGACCATACCGCGTGATTTTGAGCGAAATAAAAAGATTCATCGATGCTGGCGAATCAAAATTGCCGTATGATTTTAAAATTCAGACAAGGTTTGTTTGATTTCTTGCCATAATTCAGCATACGCCTGACTGACGTTTGATTGTTTATCAAATGCCGGTAATGGTTGACGGTGATCCCCCATTCTTTCTACCACAGCAGCATAGGGGATCGCTGTTTTTAATCCATTTTTTAGCATCTTAGGTGGATGGGCAAGCATCACGCGATGCATGCTTCTACGTCTGTCCACCATATTAAAAAAAGCATGTAGACGTTTAGGCTTTAATTTATGTTCTTTAAAGAAGTCACGGGTTTGTTCAAATGTTCTTAACGACAGATGCGTCGGAATCAACGGTAGATACAAGGAATCAGCTGTAGCAAAAATCTGTTCTGTCAGTAGGGAAAAACTAGGCGGACAGTCCAAAATCATCAATGCATAATTTTCACTGAACGGTTCTACCAGTTTGGCAATCAGGTTCTTTTTACCCTGATCACTTTGTTCGCTCAATTGCTTATCCAAGTGACGGAAAGAAAAGTCAGCGGGAATGATATCCAAGTGGTCAAACTCGGTCGTTCTGACCAAATCACCGATAGGCGTTTTGCCCGAGAGTAATTTTTTGGGTTTTGTTTCCGATTGAGCATCGGTATTCAACAGCCAGCTGGATGCGCCTTGTGGATCTAAGTCCCATATCAGTGTGGGGATACCTTCATTAGCGGCATGCCAGGCGATATTGACGGCGGACGTCGTTTTACCGACGCCGCCTTTCAGATTGAAAAAAGCAATGGTTTCCATAACGAGATTAGAACGACTTAGCCATTTGCTCTAATAAGGTCGTTTGCGCAGAAATTGATGGAGCGTCATCTTCTTTTTCAACACGATGATAACGGCCATCAGCATTTAAAATCCACGCCTGTGAATTATCTGAAAGATAGATTTCCAAGTCGTCCAAGATACGATTACGTAATTTCTTGGATTCAATTGGGAAGCAGGTTTCCACACGACGTAATAAATTTCGTTTCATTAAATCGGCGCTGCCAGCCCAGATTTCAGGTGAACCTTGATTTTCAAAGTAGAAAACCCGCGTATGCTCCAGGAAACGTCCGATAATACTTCTGACCTGAATATTGTCAGACAAGCCTTCAACACCAGGCTTGAGACAGCAGATACCACGGACGATTAAATCGACTTTTACCCCAGCCATTGATGCACGGTAGAACGCCTGAATCATTTCCTGCTCAACAACCGCGTTGACTTTTACAATGATTCTGGCCGGTTTACCAGCCTTGGCAGATTCGATTTCTTTTTCAATTTTGGCCAGTAAGCCTTCATGCAAGGTAAAGGGGGCATGCAGCAGTTTATGCATTTGCGGAATTTTACCGAGGCTGGTGAGCTGAATAAACAGATTGTTTACATCTTCACCAATTTGTTTATCAGAGGTCAGTAAACCGTAATCGGTATAAATGCGTGAGGTACTGCGGTGATAGTTACCGGTACCTAGGTGAACGTAGCGTCGTAACTTACCATTTTCTCTTCTTAGAATAAGCAGCATTTTGGCATGTGTTTTATAACCCACAATGCCATACACCACATGGGCGCCAGCTTCCTGTAGGCGAGATGCCAGCGCGACGTTGGCTTCTTCATCAAAGCGAGCGCGTAATTCCACCACAACCGTGACTTCTTTCCCCGCCTGAGCGGCACTGACCAAGGCATCCACGATCGGTGATTTAGCGCCTGTACGGTAGAGGGTTTGCTTGATTGCAAGCACGCTGGTGTCCGCCGCTGCTTGACGAATCATGTCGATGATGGGGGTAAACGATTGGTAAGGATGGTGCAAAAGCATATCTTGTTTACGCAGCGCATCAAAGATATCGACATCCAGAGTTAAGCCACTTGGCCGACCTTGTGTGAATGGTCTGAATTTCAGATCAGGTCTATCAACTAATGAGCAGACAGTTTGAATTCGACTCAAATTGACAGGACCATTCACCAGGTAGACATTATCACGCTCCATCGCACATTCATTACGCAGGAATTCCACCATATCTTCCGGACAGTTGTGTGCAATTTCCAAACGAACTTCATCACCGTAGTTACGCTGGGTGAGTTCGTCAGCAATGGTGGCCAGCAGGTCACTAGTTTCTTCTGTATCAATGGCTAAATCACTGTTACGTGTGACACGGAACTGGAAACAGCCTTTTATTTTCATGCCAAAGAATAAATCTTCAGCAAAGGCATGGATGATGGATGACAGGAAAACGAACTTATATTCGCCTTCAGCATGCATTTCAGCTGGAAGCTGAATCACACGTGGCAGTGCACGAGGTGCTTGCAAGATGGCATAACCACGGTCACGGCCAAATGCATCTTTACCCACCAGTGACACAATAAAATTCAAACTCTTGTTGAGTAAGCGAGGGAAGGGGTGTGCCGAATCTAGGCCCATTGGGCTGAGAATCGGCAAGATTTCTTCCTGAAAGTAGTTTTTCAGCCAGGCATTATGCTCGTCTGTCCACTGTGAACGAGGTAGAACCTGAATCGATTCTTGTTCTAATTCTGGTAAAAGCACTTCATTGAGCACACGATATTGCTCTTCAACCAGCTCATGCGCGCGCTGGTTGATTAATTTGAGGCATTCCTGAGCCGTGATTTGATCGGATTCGATGTAGGGATCACCAATTTCAATCTGCTGAATCAAACCAGCAACACGTACTTCAAAAAACTCGTCCAGATTGGTGCTGGAGATACACAAATAATTGAGACGTTCCAGCAAAGGCACATTGGTATCAAGTGCTTGCTGTAAAACACGCCAGTTGAATTCGAGTAAACTTAATTCACGGTTGATGTAAAGAGCCGGGTTATTTAAATCGAGAGTGTTTTCTTCAGTCATATTGCCTTTGCAGATCGTTATTACACAGATTTTTTTATAATAATGCAGTTTTATGACAATGCGATGAATTACCAGCGGTATTTGTCATACATTTCCGGATTTGCCCAAAAACGACTGTTCAGCCAATCTCGTTTGGGCTGGTAGTTTTCTATTGCATAACTGAAGATACGCAAACCTTCTTCTGTTCCCGCAATATGCTTAAATCCCATCGCCAGGTAATCAGTAAATTGCCATTGGTTCTTCGTCGCTAATTCAGTGTGGCTAATCAGGATAACATGGGGCGCATATTGATTCTTGATTGTGCCAAGCCATGCCTGAGCAGCAGGTTTGTCGATGGACTCCGTTAAATGACTGATAACAGCCAGGTCTACCGCTTCGATATGTTGAAGCTGCTGTTGTGTAAACGGTGTCGCGAGATGCTGCAATCTAGTATCATTATCGGTTTGCAGACAACTTGCTGCTGTCTCTCCAGCCGTTAAAATCGTTTTAGGATTAAACTGCTCGATGAGAGGTGTCAGTAAGCTGGATAGGGCGATTGAATCAGTCATGACTAAGCAGGATAAAACATCTACTGAGTTCTGGAAACATAAACGTCTCAGTCAGATGACACACGATGAATGGGAAAGCCTGTGTGATGGCTGTGGACGTTGTTGTCTTCATAAACTAGAAGATGAAGATGATGGGCGCATGTATTACACCAAAGCCGCCTGTTCTTTATTAGATATCAACAGCTGTCGATGCAAAGACTACGATAATCGTCAAACCATCGTCCCTGACTGTATTCAATTAAGTATTGAAAACGCGCATTATTTCGATTGGTTACCCGCGACCTGTGCCTATCGTCTCTTAGCCGAAGGCGAAGATTTACCCGAGTGGCATCCTCTTATAACAGGTAACCCAGACAGTGTTCACCAAGCCGGCATCTCAGTTCGTGAAATTGCACAGCCAGAAGATGATGTAGAAGAGTTAACCGAAGCCATCATTTCGCTGAGTTACGAGGCTGACTAGTTAAATGACACCACAAGAGAGCCGAGAGTTTACAGCCAGATTAGAGCAAGCAGCCATCCTGCTGCTTGAAATGGAGATTTACCGTAAACCTGATGATCTGGCTCGCCGATTTGGTCTCCCTGTTCCTGTTGTGCGTTACTGGTGGCGACAAACTGATCAGAAAACGCATCCGGTTGACCAGAACCAGTTAGCACCTCGAGAAGTGAAAGTGATTCGAAAAGCATCACAAACACTAGAAGGCTGGGAAAAAGTAAAACGTTATCGACCAGAATGCGGTGCGCGCCTGCCAGGTGGTAAGCGTTGCAAACGATCTGTCGCCATCCGTTCACCTGAAGGATGGGGGATGGGCGCACTCGCTGATCGCTGTCGTTTACATGGTGGTTTATCGAAACGGCCCAGAAAAAAAGTGAAAGAGGATGACGAGCTGTAATAAGCTAAACCGAACTCATCAACCCTCGCTCTGCAATCTATGATAGATAATACGGAAGTTCTCAAACAACTCTACACGCTGTCTCAGGCAGAACAGACTGGGACTTTCTTTATAACCACAATACAAAATCGTGCCTGTCATATCTTGCTTGAACAAGGCAGGGTAGTGGCTTTATCTCATGGTCCTCATCGTGGCGAACAAGTATTAAAACATTGGTCTGAGATGGAGGTAGAGCGTTATTCGTTTAAACCTAACGTCAAAATGCCATTGGCTGGCCGAAGTTTTCTTGATGATGACACCAATATATTTCGTTTTTTAAATGTATCATTTGATTCTGTTCGTGACGATGTGCCTCACCCGGTTTCAGCCAGTAAAAAACGCATCTATCGCGGCGTCGAAATTGAGGAAAATGAACGAACTGTAGTGTCACAAACACCATCGCCGAAAGTCAAAAAGCCATTGCGAATCTACCGTGGTCAGATAATTGATGATTAACATCAGTAACAAGCCCGCTTGAAAATCGGTATCATAAGCCAATCTTTTATTACTCCCATGTAATGTGACGTTGATTATGAAATATTCGCCAAGCGACTTTAACCAGGGTTTATGCCAATTCCTCGATGCTTCACCGACCCCGTACCATGCAGTAGCTTCTCTGCAGACATTATTAGAAGATAAGGGCTTTGAGCAGCTTCATGAAGCCGATAGTTGGGGACAGTTAAATGCAGGCCATTATTTTGTTATTCGTGAGGCTTCGATTATTGCATTCACCTTAACTGGGGATGATTTAAGCAATACGGGGATTCGTATGGTGGGAGCACATACGGATAGCCCATGCCTGAAAGTGAAACCTAAGCCAGAAAAAGTGCAACAAAGCCTGTTTCAGCTTGGTGTTGAAGTGTATGGTGGTGCCTTATTAAACCCATGGTTTGATCGTGACTTGTCACTTGCTGGCAGAGTGAGTTATGAGGATCCGCAAGGCCAAATTTCTCAAGTCATTATTGATTTCAAAGACCCTATTGCCACTATCCCCAGTCTGGCCATTCATCTGGACAGAGAGGCGAATCAAAATCGCAGTATCAACCCGCAATTGCATCTGCCCCCGATTCTTGCTCAGATGGATGACGGAGATAAACTTGATTTCCGGGCGCTATTAGAACAGCAATGCCGACAGCAGCATCCTGAGATCAACATCGGTCGGGTGTTGGATTATGAAATGTGTTTTTATGACACGCAAAAAGCAGCAGTAATGGGCTTATCAGCGGATTTCATAACAAGCGCTAGGCTGGATAACTTACTGAGCTGTTATGTTGGGTTGCAGTCTTTACTTGCTGCAGACAATACAAGATCGGCATTACTGGTATGTAATGATCATGAGGAGGTTGGTAGTCAATCTGTTTCTGGCGCACAGGGCACTTTCCTGCAAGCCGTATTACAACGAGTCGTCGATGGCAATGAAGCGTATCAGCGTATGGTCGAACAGTCGTTGATGATTTCAGCGGATAATGCCCATGCCATTCATCCTAACTATGCAGATAAACATGATGCTGAACATGGTCCTTTACTAAACAAAGGACCGGTTATTAAAACCAATGCCAATCAGCGTTATGCTACCAGTAGTCAGACCAGTGCCTTATTCAGACAATTATGCGAACAGAATGATGTACCGGTTCAAGATTTTGTGGTCAGAACAGATATGGCTTGTGGGAGTACCATTGGGCCTATTACTTCATCTCATATCGGTGTAAAGACGATCGATATCGGTTTGCCAACATTTGCCATGCATTCCATTCGCGAATTAGCAGGTAGTCAGGATGCGGTGATGCTACATAAAGTATTGACCGCCTATTTCAATCAAAAATAATTGAGGAGTTTTTATCCATATGGCTGAGACAGTGGACGAATTAACCGTTGAATACCATGAAGGTGACACGATGACGGTTAAAGAGCTAGACAAAGTGATTCTGACAAAAGGCGCATGGGCAACAGTAATGTTCCGTTATCAGGATCTTGATCGTAAAACCGGTGACTTTGGTCCTGATAAATACACCATTCGTCGTTATCAAAAACGCAATGGCGAGTACAACCAGCGTTCTAAATTTAATATTTCAAGCCGTGACCAAGCTTCACAAATTATCAACGCACTCACTAAATGGACCGATGAATAAGAGTTTAATAACCCACCTGGTAGCAGCCACATTTGTTGCTACCGGATTATTTATTGATTCAAACGCCTCAAAGGCGATTCTGGCTACCGGCTTGTTTGCATTGGCCGGTAGTCTGACAAACTGGATAGCCATTCATATGCTATTCGAGAAAGTACCGGGACTCTATGGTTCAGGTGTCGTGGTAGAACGTTTTGCTGAGTTTAAGGCCGGTATCCATAAGCTGGTCATGCAACAGTTTTTTAGCAAAGAAAATGTCGATAGGTTTCTGGCTGAACTGGTCGCTGATAATGCGCAACACCCGCTGGACTTCTCGGATGTTATTGAGAATACGGATTTAGAACCCGTCTACGATAGTCTGGTTGCGACGATTATGGAGTCGTCTTTTGGCAGCATGCTCTCTATGTTTGGTGGTAAGTCTGCACTCGAATCCCTGCGAGAGCCGTTTATTAAAAAAATGACACGTTCTTTGGATGATATTGCTCACAGTGACTCATTTCAGCAAAGCATTCGTTCAAAACTCAACAGTCATGCCGTGTTTGATGATATCCATATGCAAATCGAACATATAGTGGAATCACGTCTTGATGAACTCACGCCGCTAATGGTGAAGAATATGGTTCAAGACATGATACGCACTCATTTAGGCTGGCTAGTGGTCTGGGGTGGGGTGTTTGGCGGTTTGATTGGTTTTATTACCAGCTTTTTACCGATTTAGATGACGGTGCCCTGTCCACTCTGCCAACATCAGGCCGGGGTGTTTTATCAGTTCAAACAGCGTTTATATCATCAGTGTGATTTTTGTTATGGCGTGTTTATGGATCCGGCCTTATGGCCGGATCGCCAAGCAGAACAGTGCCGTTATCTGGAACACTTAAATGATGTAGAAGATAAACGCTTTCAACACTTTGTTTCTCCGATTACCCAAGCTGTTCAACAGTTTTTTAAATCGCATCATCAGGGGCTTGATTTCGGTGCAGGACATGCACCGGTGATTACGCATCTCTTAAATCAGTCAGGTTTCACCATTGCAGCCTATGACCCTTTATTTTTTAATGATGATGAGCTGTTGAAGCAACAATACGACTATATTTGCAGCTGTGAAGTCATCGAGCATTTCCATCAACCGGCAAACAGTTTTGCTCTGCTCAGAGATTGTTTAAAACCAGGCGGGCGACTGTTTTGTATGACGGAGATCTATCACGAGGCGATCGATTTTCATCGCTGGAATTATAAGAATGATCCGACGCATGTATTCATATATCACCGTAATACAATCAGCTATATTGCTGATAAATATCACTTTAATAAACCGTATATTAATGGACGACTGATTATGTTAGAGGCTAATAGTCGCTAATAAATTGTTGTCGGATAGCTTGCTGATGTTGTGCAGGCAGTACGATGCTCACCACGACTTTATCCGTAAAACTCTGATCGATAATTTCCCCACGTAATTGTTTGAGCTGGTATTCGAGGAGTTGTAGCTGTGAGTAATCAATCTCTAATGTCATTTCTGCCATTTCTACCCATTTAACGATATCAGCCTCAGCAATCGCTTGTTTTGCTGCTGCGCCATAGGCGCGGGTAAGTCCGCCAGTGCCCAGTTTTACACCGCCAAAATAACGAATTACGCCAATGACTGTATTGATAAGACTTTGTCCTTCCAAAGGAGCGAGTATCGGACGACCCGCTGTACCTGATGGCTCACCGGCATCATGAAAACGTTCAGTTAAAAAGCCTTCTGGTTGGCGGATTCGCCAGGCAAAAGCGAGGTGATTGGCTTGTGGATGTTGTCGAGCGAGTTGACCTAATTTACGTAGGGCGTCATCTTCACTCTGGCAGGGCATAATAACGCCAATAAAACGGGACTTTTTTATTTCATATTCCACCTCAGTGGTGGTCTCAACGGTGTAAAATTCTGTGGCCATGAACACTCGGCTATAGGAAAAAACAAGCCAACAATTTACCATATCGAGCCTAACAACATTTTTGTCGTCAACGAGGCTACATATTATCCGTCATAAAAAGCGTTTGAGCAGACGGTTATCATTATGCTTCAGTAATCAGTTTGGCGATGATAACCGTTGAACATTAAACATCGAGATAACGGAGCAAAACACATTGTCAGAAAGTGCATTTATCGTAGGCCAACGCTGGGTCAGTAATAGCGAAGCAGAGCTTGGTCTGGGTATTATTCAGGAAAGCAGTGGACGTCGTATTGAAGTATTCTTCCCCGCGGCGGCAGAGAGTCGTTTTTATGCTGCTGATAATGCGCCTTTAAGCCGTGTCATCTATTCTGAAGGGGATAAAGTCAGCACGCGTGAGGATGTGAGTTTTGTGATTAGCGCCGTGCAACCCTTTAATGGTTGTTATATCTATCAAGGCGATACCGAGACGGGTGAACCCATCAGTATCCATGAAATGGATCTGGATAGCCGTGTTCACTTTAACCAGCCTCAAGACCGCTTTTTCGCTGGTCAGGTCGATAAAAACAGTCAGTTTGAATTACGTGCAAAAACACTCAATTATCAGCATGAACTCCTAAAATCGCCGGCATATGGCTTATTAGGCGGCCGTGTTCAACTTTTACCACATCAGCTATATATAGCTCAGCAGGTAGCGCAACGATTTGCACCACGTGTGTTACTGGCAGATGAAGTCGGACTCGGTAAAACCATTGAAGCAGGTCTGATTTTACACAAACAGGTCTTATCCGGTCAGGTCAGACGAGCACTTATCGTTGTGCCAGATGCATTATTGCATCAATGGTTAGTGGAAATGCTCCGCCGCTTTAATCTGACTTTTACCTTGATTGACCACGAAAGGCACGACGCGCTGCAAGAACTCGATGAAGGCAATCCCTTTGAGAGTGCTCAAATGGTGTTGTGTGGGTTAAATGACCTATTGGCTAACCCTCAGATGCAGGTCGACATGTTGGCGACAGAGTGGGATATGTTGATTGTGGATGAAGCGCATCACCTGGCATGGTCACCTGAACAATCAAGTGAGGGCTACCAACTGGTTGAGACGCTCGCGGCTCAGATTCCAGCATTATTACTGTTAACGGCCACCCCTGAACAATTAGGTATTGAAAGTCATTTCGCGCGCCTACGTTTGCTCGACTCTGATAAGTTTTATGATTTTGATGCATTTGTGAAGCAAGAAGCAGCATATCAACCGGTCAGCGAATTAATCGAACAGCTTGATGCCGCAGAAAGTTGGACGCAATTATCACCAGCGCAGCAGTCACAGCTTAATGAATATCTCGATGAGATGTTATTTGAGCAGTTAAGTGCTGAAGAAGCGTTCATCAATGCAAAAGTGGAAGCCATTCAACAACTGCTCGACAGACATGGCACCGGTCGGGTGCTGTATCGAAATACACGTGATGTGGTGAAAGGCTTCCCGAATCGACTACTTCACCAATATGAATTGTCACTTCCAGATGCTTTGTCAGATGAAGACCTGAGTCATATTATTTTGCCTGAACAACATTTCACCGATGTTGACTGGTTAAAACACGATAGCCGCGTCAGTTGGCTGGTTGATTTTCTTAAAGCGCATCGCGACGATAAAATCTTAATCATCTGTGCTCAGGCTGACACCGCCCAACAGCTTGAGAACCATCTCAATATCAGTCAAGGCATACGTTCAGCAGTGTTCCATGAAGGGTTGAGCCTGGTGAATCGTGACCGTGCTGCAGCATATTTTGCAGATGATGAAGATGGGGCGCAGTGCCTTGTTTGTTCCGAGATCGGCAGTGAAGGACGTAACTTTCAGTTTTCACATCATCTGGTGTTATTTGACTTACCGGTTAATCCGGATTTGTTGGAACAACGGATTGGTCGATTGGATCGTATCGGGCAGCATCATGATGTGCATATCCATGTCCCTTATTACGCCGATACAGCACAATCCATTTTATTGCAGTGGTATCACCAGGGTATGAATGCGTTTGAACAGGTGTTGGCTGCAGGACAGCGTATTGCGAATGTGACAAAACCAGCACTGGAAGCCGCCATGGCTGAACCAGCAAACCAGGGTTTATTAGATAGTCTGATACAACAAACACAGGAAGTTTCCGAGCAAACGCTGACAGAACTTCAGTCTGGGCGCCATCGCTTACTTGAGCGTCATTCCTTCAATGAGACTCAGGCAGAATCAGTTGTGGCGGATGTTGAAATGTTATCCCGTTCACTTGAGTTGGCCGGTTTTATGGATGATGTGTTTGATGCCTTTGGCGTAGATCAACATCCTCATAGCACAGACAGCATTATCATCGAACCTGGCACGCATATGCAGACACAGTTCCCTGAACTGCCAGATGAAGGACTGACTGCGACCTATCAACGCCACAAAGCACTGGGTCGTGAGGATATGAGCTTTCTGACATGGGAACATCCTATGGTGCTGGGCGCAATGGATATGGTGTTGAATAGTGATTTAGGCAATAGTGCATTTTGCACCTTAGCAACTGATGAGGTGAAAGCCGGCAGTTTATTGCTGGAAGCCATATTTGTTATGCGCACTATTTCGGAACGGGATCTACAGATTCAACGCTTTATTTCTGAAAGCCATATTAGACTGGTAGTGGATGAACGTGGTAAACAATACCAAACCGTGTTTGATGAGCATGATTTCAATAAAATAGCCGGTCGCATCCCAAGAGCAACAGCTCAGGAATTGATTCGTCATGCCCGTGGCCCTGTCGAGAACTTGCTCGCCCAGGCCAAAAATGCGGTGACAGACATGGAAGACACATTAAAGCAGGAAGCTTTGGCTAATATGAATAATGAGTTGGAGCAGGAATATCAGCGTTTGAGTGCCTTGGCAAAAGTCAACCCGAATATCCGTCAACAAGAACTGGATTATTTGAAACAGCGCCAGGAAAAGTTGAATGCTGGCATTCAATCAGCCTCATTATCGCTGGATGCCATACGGGTTGCTATTGTGACTGATCCCACTAACTAAAGAGACAGATATCAGAATGGTCAAGCTGAAAAAAGTTGTCATACCACTCATTATTTTTGGCCTGACTGTTCTGATAGTGGCTGCACTTATTGCCACTAAACCAAAAGCAACAGCCAAAAACACCAAACAAAAAGCCTGGCTAGTGAATGCCATTCCCGCTGAGTTCCAAACAATACGTCCACAAATAACGGTGTATGGTCGGATTGAAACACCACGTGATGCCAATCTTAAAGCGGCTGTTGAAGCTGATGTTGAGTCGGTAATGGTGTTGGAAGGTGAAACTGTTGAGCGAGGTGAATTACTACTGCAGCTTGATAAAACGGATGTTGAACTCGTCAAGCAGCAGCGACAAGCTGATGTGGATGAAATTATTGCTTCAATTGCCAATGAAAATGTGCGTTATCAACGCGACCTTAACTTGCTGGATAATCAGAAGCAGTTAGTCAATCTGGCAGATGATGCGGTTCAGCGAGCTAAAAAACTCGAGCAAAACAAGCTGACATCTCGCGCCACACTGGATGAGTCCTTATCAGCTTACCAACAACAAGTGCTGGCACTTAAACAATTACAGAATGATATCGCTGAGCATCCTTCACGACTGGCACAGCTAGAAGCGGCTAAAAAACGAGCTGAAGCCTTACTCAAACAGAGTGAGGTGAATCTGGGACGTACCGATATACGTGCTCCTTTTGCGAGTCGTGTTGCGACATTGAATGTTGCTATTGGCGATCGTGTTAGGCCAGGCGATAGTCTGATTAAGGTTTATGATCTAAATAATCTAGAGGTGCGAGCCCAAATTCCCGGCCGTTACAGCCAGAAAATTCGTAAGATGTTGGAAAACGGGCAGCAAATCATCGCCTTCACTGTCATTGACGGTGAGCCAATAAAGTTAGAATTAAAGCGACTCTCAGGAGAAGTCAGACTTGATAGTGGAGGGGTTGATGGCTTGTTCCGGCTAATGAATCATAGCAACACATTACCTTTAGGCACGTTTGTCGAACTGCATCTCCAACTCGCAGAACAACAGCATGTTATTAAACTGCCTTTTAGTGCGCTATACGGGCTGGATCGTATCTATGTGATAGAGGATGGACATTTAAAAGCCATGACCATCGAGCGGGTGGGGGAAGTCATCACGGAAGATAATATTCAGCAATTGTTAATCCGAAGTGATGCTATACAAGCGGGTGACTTAATCGTGACGACACAGCTTCCTAATGCCATCACGGGTTTAGCGGTTGAGACTGCCCTGTGAGCCTGCCGGCACATCGCACAGATATCATTGGTATTTTTGCCCAGCATAAGGTAGCGGCAAACTTACTCATGCTGATGATGTTAATCGGTGGGTTTGTGTCGTTAAGTAAACTCAATACGCAATTTTTCCCTAACTTTGCGCTTGATGTGATTACAGTCAGTGTTGTCTGGCGTGGGGCCAGTGCTGAAGATGTGGAAGATGCGTTGACCAGTCGCATTGAGCAAGAGCTCCGCACCATCGACTACGTCGATAAAATGAACTCAACTTCATCCTACGGCTCCTCTCTGGTGACTCTGGAGTTTGAAGAGGGTACAGAGATGGGACAGGCGCTTGATCAGGTAAAAGATCATGTCGCTCGTTTGCGAAATCTGCCTAGTGATGCTGAAACACCTGAAATCAGTATTGTGACGCGATACGATAACGTCGCCAGATTATTGGTGACGACAGATGGCCACTTAGATGAGTTACGTGGACTGGTGCATCAAATTGAGCATGAGTTGCTTGATGCCGGCATTTCCAGAGTCAATATCACTGGCTTACCTGATGAAGAAATGGCGATTAAAGTCAGCACTTCAACACTAGAGTCATTGGGTTTGAGTTTTGGTGATGTCAGTCAACGTGTCGCTGATCAAAGTCAGGATTTGCCTGCCGGGGAGATTGGTAATGGTGAAACTGCACGCCAAATCCGTAGTCTCGATCAACGCCGTGATGCTGATGCCTTTGGTGATATCTCCCTAAAAAGTGATTATGAGGGACGTGTTTTACTGATTGAGGATGTGGCCGATGTTGAGCGTCGTGCCATGCGTGATCAGGTCAAGGTGTTTTATCATGGCCAACCCGCCGTTGAGATTGAACTGCAGCGAACCGAAAATGCTGATGCATTGGCCTCTGCCAGGATTATGGAAAACTGGCTAGAACAAGCCAGACCCACTTTACCCAAAGGCGTGGATATTAGAGTCTATGATGCCAGTTGGTCATTGATTCAGGAGCGTATAAATCTGCTTCTCAGTAATGGTTTGGGCGGACTTCTCCTGGTACTAGCGATTCTCTTTTTATTTTTGCATGGCAGAGTCGCTTTCTGGGTGGCCGTGGGTATTCCTGTGTCTTTCATGGCAGCGTTGACCGTTTTGTACATGCTCGGCGGCAGCATCAATATGATTAGCTTGTTTGCCTTGATCATGGCATTGGGCATTATTGTCGATGATGCCATCGTGGTGGGCGAAGATGCGTTATCTCACTACCAAAGTGGAGAGCGATCCCTATCCGCTGCAGAAGGTGGTGCAAGACGCATGTTAGCGCCGGTTATCTCATCGTCATTAACGACTATCGCTGCTTTTCTGCCATTGATGTTGATAAGCGGTGTGATTGGCAATATTCTGTTTGATATTCCTTTTGTGGTGATCTGTGTGATTATTGCCTCGCTTGTGGAGAGTTTTTTAATACTTCCCGGGCACTTACGCCACACTTTTCACAGTATGCATCATGATAAGCCAGGTCAGTTGAGAGTCTGGCTTGATGATAAATTTGAACAATTTCGTGAACAATTTTTTAGGCCTCTGGTTACTCTGGCTGTTAAAAATAGTGTGGTCACGATCAGTCTCACATTGGCGATATTGATTCTGTCTATCAGCCTGCTGGCCAGTGGTAGAATTTTATTTAACTTTTTCCCCTCGCCAGAAGGCACAACCATTACAGCGAATGCCCGTTTTGTGGCCGGCACCCCCAAGCAAGATGTTGAGCAATTTTTGCAGCACATCAATCTGGCTTTGGATAAAGCAGAGGCTGATTACGAGCAAAATATCGTCAAGATGGCTGTGACACGTTTAGGGAGTGCATCTTCTGCCAATTCTAATGTCAGTAGCAGTCAGGCGGATGAGCGTTTTGGCTCTGTTCAACTGGAGATGATTTCGCCTGATAAACGCGATATTAGAAACAAAGCGTTCATTAATAACTGGCGACAATATATTGAGCTTCCGCCTGGGATTGAAACGTTTACGATTAGTGAAATGCGTGGCGGTCCACCGGGTAGTGATATTGATATTCGTCTGAGTGGCGCGACAGCTGAGCAGTTAAAAAAAGCCTCACATGAGATCGCCGAGAAGTTAAAAAACTATGCCGGTGTCAGTGCGATTGAAGATGATATGCCCTATGGTCAGGAACAATTAATCTATCGCATCAAAGGGCAAGGCGATGTGCTGGGATTGACGGTTGAAAATGTGGGACGTCAATTACGCGCAGCATTTGATGGTCAGTTAGTTCAGATATTTCAGGATGGGGATGATGAAGTGGAAGTGCGCGTAATGCTACCTGACGCCGAGCGTAACACCCTGGCAACACTAGAGAACTTTATGTTGCGTTTGCCCAATGGAGGCAGTGCGCCCTTATCCAGTGTGGTTGAGTTTGAGTCTCGGCGAGGCTTTGATGTACTCAGACATACCGATACCCAGCTAGCCATACATATCACGGCGACCGTTGATGCTGTGGTGAATAACAATAATGCCATTCTAAGTGATATGAAAGCTTCGTTTTTACCGGCATTATCCTCTAAGTATGGTGTGAAAGTAGCGTACGAAGGTCGTGCCGAAGAACAAGCAGAGACCATGACTGATATGGCCCAAGGCACGTTGCTGGCTTTTGTGATGATTTACCTGGTACTGGCTTGGGTCTTTTCCTCTTACGGCTGGCCATTGGTTGTCATGGCAGCCATTCCATTTGGTCTTATCGGCGCTTTAATAGGTCATTGGTTATTGGGTATTGATCTGACCATTTTGTCTTTGTTTGGTATTTTTGGTCTGTCAGGCATTGTGGTGAATGATTCCATCATTCTGGTGACGTTTTTCAAACAATTGAGAGAGTCTGGCCTTGCGACACATCAAGCCATTATTGAAGCGTCTACACAACGACTTCGCGCGGTATTATTGACTTCACTGACCACCATTGCCGGATTGACACCGTTATTATTTGAAACCTCGTTACAGGCACAATTTCTCATTCCAATGGCTGTATCTATGTCATTTGGTTTGATGTTTTCAACAGTATTAGTGTTATTGGTCATACCCGCGATGCTGGCTGTTTATGAGCAGATGGCAGATAAGTTTCTACCGAAGCGAACACAAACAGTGACAATTTGATACTGTATTAAGTCTGACTTAATAATCACGGTGCATGCTGCTTAAATTTGAGTGAACAGCATTGAGTTAAGGATTTTACATGCGACGATATACGCCTATTGTGATGGCTGCTTTTATAAGCACTTTTAGCCCGCTCACTTGTTTTGCAAATGATGCAGAATCCGTCAGCAAAGTGCCTTATTCTGCCGGACTGGATCTGGCTTCACTCACTGATAAAGTGTATCAGCGTCTACCCGGCCTGCTAGCTGAAGGTAAGTATCAGCAGCTGCAGCAGGCAAATGACTTATACAGCAATAGCTTATTTGCAGAACCTATCACCGGTAATTTAAGTCTGTTTAGTGATGAAGTTGGTACTGGACGAGGTTCTCAAGAGTGGGAAGGGGGAGTCGACTTACCGCTTTGGTTACCCGGCCAAAAACAACAGCAACAAGCATTGTCAGCAAAAATAGCGGCTGAACTTCCTGCCTATCAGCAAGCATTGAAACTGGAAGCCTCGGGTGAAGTGAGGCAGCAAATATGGCAAGTAAAATTAGCTGAAGCGCAGTTAGAACAAGCGAAACTGACTTGGGAAACCGCGAAAAAGTTACAAAACGATGTGGAGTCCCGGGTAAAAGCGGGGGATCTTGCTTCAACTGAACGACTACTGGCAAGCAGTAACACGCTGGAAGCACATAGCAAGATGGTCAATGCAGCATCGTTGCTTCAACAACGATTGAAAATTTATCAACTGATTACCGGTGAAAACACTTTGCCAAAACAGGTCGAAGAAACCGTCATCACCCCTTCTGGAGGCGTACAACAACATCCGCAGTTGCAGTTACAGGATCAGTTGATAGCCAGATTACAGGCACAAATGGGACTGGCACAGTATGATGGCGCAGTAAATCCCAGCCTGTCTGTAGGCGTCAGACGAGAACGGGGTGATAGAGCGGAAGACTATACCAATAGCTTGGGTATCGGGTTTAGCATGGCGTTGGATGATAAGGCATACAGGCAGCCTGCCATCGCTCAAGCCTCAGCCGAACTAGCTGATGCTCAGGTGACACGTCAATCATTATGGCGTGATCTAAAAACACGACAAGTCGCTGCTCATGAAGAATTAAACAGTAGTCGGCAGCAGCTGGATTTGATCACGGAACAAAATAAAACTACCCAGCAGTATTATCAATTACAAAAGCGCGCCTTTGATTTAGGTGAAATTAATTTGATTGATTTATTGCGCAGTCAGGCGTTGGCTAATGATAATGAGAGCAGAAAGCGCCTGTTGGAAGTACAAATAAAGCAACAGATTTCTGAATTAAAACAATCGCATGGGATAATCCTGTCTAATAATTAATAAAGCTTTTTAAGCTTAATTTTTCGTTAAGCTTTCTTTTTTAATCTAGCCTCCATACCACCTCCAAAGGGGAATTTTATGGAAGCTAGATCATTTGCACAGTCTGTCACTAAAAGTCGCTCTCAACGCGTCGCAGAGCGACAAATTATTCAGCCTGTTTTTCCACTCACGCTGGCAAAAGCGAATGAGCCGGGACGAATGGACGCTGAACAATTTATTTATCAGCGCTTTGAAAAGCAACACGGTGCAGAGATCAGCCATTTTCTGCCGTTTATCTTGTCTGCCAGGACAGGCGGTTTAGTTTCAGCAGCACTTGGTTTCCAGCCAGCCAGTTATTCATCACATCTTTTTCTTGAATATTATCTTGATAATGATATTCAAACGACGCTCAGTATTCTCACCCAAACAGTCGTTCAACGTGACGCCATTGTAGAAATCGGAAACTTGGCCTCAGGACGACAACGTGCGACTCAGACCTTATTTTTACTTCTTGCTGAGTTGTTCTATCAAGCCGGTTATGAATGGGTTGTGTTTACGGCTAATTCAGCCGTTTCTCAGTGGTTGGCGAAATTAGATATTGAGACTATTGCCATCCGTGTTGCAGACCCAACCAGGTTGCCAGATAAAGGGGCAAGCTGGGGTAGTTATTACGATGATAAGCCTGTTGTGGTGGCCAGTCATATTCGCCAGACCATGGCAAAACTTAACGACACCCCCCTTATGTTGTATTTGCGTCAGAGCTACCAACATCAATTAAATGAATTTGTCGCGAGTTTTCGTCATGACTGAGTTAGTCGAACGTTTACGTCGGATTGCGACACAACAGCCGAACGCACTGGCCTTGCAGGACCCATATCATCAGCTGACTTGGCGTCAGATGATAGACGAAGTGGATAGACTAACTGAACTGCTATTACCTTATACACAGAATGTCGTTGCCTTATATGCCGACAACAGTGTCGACTGGGCGTGTATTGATCTGGCCTGTTATGAAGCCGGCGTCATCAGTTTGCCAATTCCAGCCTTTTTTTCGGCCGAACAACAACATCATGCCATCAGTGAAAGTGGCGCATTAGCGTTAATCGAATCGAAAGGCACGACATTATTTCAATCACTCAAGCTGTTTGACCAGTTGCATCTGTCGTTAACGGACAATCTGATTTTGTTTCCATTAGCCAAGAAAGGTCATAGTCAAATTCCAGAGAAAACCCAAAAAATTACCTTTACATCGGGTTCTACTGGTCAGCCTAAAGGGGTGTGTTTGAGCACAGATAATCAATTAGCTGTGGCTGATGCCATTATCCAACGTACAGAATTACAAGTTATCAAACACCTGTGTGTATTACCGCTGACCACCTTATTGGAAAACCTAGCCGGCATTTACGCACCTTTGCTAAGCAGAGGATCGGTCACCTTATTACCAGCAGCCGAGCTTGGCTTTAATGGTGGACGAGGTTTTGATGTTCAGCAATTTTTACAAACGCTGAGCAAACATCAGCCAGAAAGTGTGGTGTTATTACCCGAATTATTACTGACCCTGGTGTCAGCCACTGCAACAGGCTGGCCAGTACCTGATAGTTTGAAATTTATTGCCGTGGGTGGCAGCCGTGTATCTGCAGACTTGTTACGGAAAGCTGATGATTTAGGCTTACCGGTTTTTGAGGGTTATGGCTTATCTGAATGTAGCTCGGTGGTCAGTCTGAATAGTCCAAAACAACGTCAAATAGGCAGTGTTGGTCAGTGTCTTGATCATGTAAAAGTCAGTATTGAGTCCGGTGAAATCATTGTTAAAGGTAACTGCTTTTTAGGTTATATCAATCACCCTGAGAGTTGGTATCCGCAGCAGATAAATACCGGCGATTTAGGGTTTATAGATGACAACCATTATTTGCATATTAACGGTCGCCGTAAAAATCTATTAATTAGTAGCTTTGGCAGAAATATCAATCCGGAGTGGGTGGAAAGCGAGTTATTGGCAAATCCTATTCTGGCGTATTGCATGGTGATTGGAGATGCAAAATCACATTGCAGTGTCTTAGTTCAGCCTCGGTTTGACACTATCACCGATGCGATGATTGACCAATGGATAGCCCTGGTCAACAAACGCCTGCCAGATTACGCGCAACTAGCAGACTGGCAGCGCTTTGAATGGCCACTCAGTCTGGAAAACGGCACGTTGACGGCAAATGGTCGTCCCGTCAGAACACAAATTCTAGACAGCTACTCTCACCAAATAAATGCTTTATACAAGGAGCAGGCATAAATGCTTTTTTTCGATAGATTACAAACAGAAACAGCAGCAGCACGTGAGCAATTATTCAGTGCACCGATCATTGCCAAAGCGATGACAGGCGATATCACTACCGAGCTTTATATTAACTTTCTGACGCAGGCCTATCATCACGTTAAACATACCGTTCCATTGCTGATGAGTGTCGGTGGCGCTTTGCCGGAACAGAAGGAATGGCTGCGTAATGCCGTGGCAGAATATATCGAAGAAGAATTAGGTCATCAGGAGTGGATACTGAACGATATTGCCGCCTGTGGTGCTGATAAAGAAGCGGTCAGACACAGTCAGCCAAATCTTCAGACAGAAATGATGGTCGCCTATGCTTATGACATGGTACATCGCATCAATCCACTAGGTTTTTTTGGCATGGTACATGTGTTGGAAGGCACTAGTATCACCACAGCGGATAAAGCCGCAGAAAGTATTCAAAATGCACTAGGTTTACCGACTAAAGCCTTTAGTTATCTGCGTTCACATGGGGCGCTGGATCAGGATCATGTCAAATTCTTCGAAGGTCTGATGAATCAAATCACCGATACCGCCGAACAAGATCTCATTATTCACAGTGCCAAACGCTTTTATTATCTCTACGGCAATATCTTCCGTAGCCTGACTGAAGAGAAGATGCCATGCACAGTATGAGAGATGTCACCATTCTGATTACCGGTGCCGCCGGTGGTATCGGGCAAAAGTTAGCTAAAGCATTACACGATCAGGGGGCTAAGCTGATATTGACGGATGTCAATGCAGACAAATTAACTGAACTGAACGTCAGCTTAGGCGAAAAGCATGACGACTTTGTAGCTGACGTTAGCAAGACAACGCAGCGCCAGTCACTGGTGGATTATTGTGAAAATCTGCCTTATCCGCTGCAAATGATCATTAATCTGGCGGGTATCAACCGTTTTGCTGCCATTACTGATCATTCAGATAATGATATTGAACGGATGTTAACAATTAATCTGAGTTCACAGATTGCACTGACACGCGATTTTATTCCTTTACTGGAAAAAAATGCACCATCAACCATCGTCAATGTTGGCTCTATTCTGGGAAGTATCGGCATGCCCGGTTATAGCGTCTATTGTGCTACCAAGTTTGGCTTGCGGGGTTTTAGTGAAGCCCTTCATCGTGAACTGGCTGGCAGCGGAGTGGATGTGCGTTACTTTGCACCTCGCGCCACAAAAACAGCGCTTAATAACGACAATGTCAATGAACTGAACAAAGCATTAGGCAGTGCGATGGACAGCCCTGAGCAAGTAGCGAATGCCATTGTCGACTTTTTGCTTACGGATAAACGAAGACATTATTTTGGCTGGCCTGAAAAACTGTTTGTCAGAATCAACAGTATCCTGCCAGGCATTGTTGATAAATCAATTATCAAACAACTACCTATCATAAAACGTTATTTTTAATGGAGAAAATGATGAAAGCGTATATATTCTCAATGATTCTGGGGCTGGTGAGTCTACCTGTCAGTGCCGATGTGATGCAAAGTGTTGCTGATTTGCAGCATGACTGGGCTAAAGTGAATTACACTTTAACAGGTGATGCACAAGAAAAAGCCTTTGAAAGCTTGGTTGAAAAAGCGAATAGCGTGGTGAAGCAATATCCAGATGCGGCGGAATCACATATCTGGCGTGGCATTATCGAATCAAGTTATGCCGGTGCCAAAGGTGGTCTTGGTGCTTTATCACTTGCCAAAGCCGCAAAAGCAGACCTTGAACAGGCGATGAAACTAGATGATACAGCACTGGACGGTTCGGCTTATACCAGCCTTGGAACCTTGTATGCAAAAGTGCCTGGTTGGCCTATTGGGTTTGGCGATGATGACAAAGCCGAAGTGATGTTGAAAAAAGCCTTGACCATCAATCCAACGGGCATAGATAGTAATTTTTTCTATGCACAGTATTTAATAGATAATAACCAGTATAAAGAAGCAGAAACTTATCTGTTAAAAGCTCAACAATCACCTGCCAGACTAACTAGACCCCTTGCAGATAAAGGAAGACAGCAAGAAATCGAAAAAGCCTTACAGCAGGTCAGATACAAACTAGGGAATGAACAACATGCAGGTATTACTCATTGAAGATGATGTTTCACTCGCAAAAGGCTTACAAACCAGCCTGAAAAACGAAGGTTTTATCGTTAATCATTTGAGTGAAGGTAAGCAAGCCATTAATAGTATTGCTTCTTCTGAGCCGGATATTGTGGTATTGGATCTGGGCCTGCCAGATATGGACGGTAATGAAGTCCTGAAACAAATTCGACGGCGTAATGCTGAATTACCGGTATTAATTTTAACGGCACGTAATTCTATTCAGGATAAAGTCGCAGGGCTCGATAGTGGCGCAGATGATTATCTGGCCAAACCGTTTGAAATGGATGAGTTACTTGCACGCCTGCGTGTACTGGAACGCCGGCTCAGTAGCCTGAAACATGCTGATCTGACCGTAGGCAATGTGTCCATCGATACTCGTGCCCAGCAGGTGAAAGTTAACGGTGAGAATGTCGACTTTTTCCGTCGTGAATACATGCTGTTAAAAATGCTGATGGAGAATGTTGGCCGAGTGCAGACCCGCGATAGCATGGAAAGTAAGCTTTACAGCTGGGGAGAGGAAATCGCCAGTAATGCGATTGAAGTCCACATTCATCATTTAAGAAAGAAACTCCCTGAGAACTTCATCACAACCGTGCGTGGTGTGGGTTACACAATTAAAACGCAATGAAGTCTATTCGTCTGTATTTATTATTGGCGTTATTGGCCACAATAACGCTGGTAAACTTTGTATCGTTATTGCATGGCTACCAATCAAGCATGCATAAAGCACAAACATTGTTTGATTCCCGGTTAGAAAGTACCGCGATTTTGATTGCCTCTGCCAACTCTCGTCAGCTTGGTAAAACAACCGTTACCAATCAGCAAACGCCTTATACCTTTTTTCAGATAATTGATGATAAAGGGGCTTTGCTAACACGTTCGGAAAATGCACCCGATAGCGTACTTAGCGACCTCGATGAAGGGTTTCAGAATACGAATTTTGGTAGCTATCGCTGGCGAAATTATGTATACCGTGACAAGGTTTTACAGCGATGGATCGTAGTAGCCGAACGTATCGATATTCGTTATATGCTGGCTGAAGATGTGGTGATGGAATCGTTACTGCCTATTGTGATGGCAATACCTGTAGCCGCATTAATTATCTGGTTTGCAGTAGGGATTGGCCTTAAACCGCTCAACACCTTTGCCAGCCAATTGAGTGAGAGAAGAGCAGATGATCTCCGGCCTATCGAACTGGAGCGTGTGCCAAAAGAATTAACGACTGTGGTGAATAATACGAACAGTCTGTTATTGCGTTTGGCAGAGGCTTTTGACCGAGAACAGCGTTTCTCAGCCGATGCGGCACATGAGTTACGTACCCCCGTCAGCGTGCTCAAAGTGCATTTACATAATTTGCGAGCAAGATTGGGTAATGATGACGAAGACATCATCTTATTGCGTGATGGTGTTGAACGTATGGGACATCTGATCGAACAGATTCTTGCTTTATACCGAACATCACCCGATCAGGCGGCAGTCAAGTTTGAGAGTGTGGATTTATTTAAATTAGTTCAATCACTTATCGCTCGAAGTTATCATGCTTTTGAGTCTAAACAGCAAGAGATAGAAATGGATGGGGAGTCACACATCATCGAAGGTAATGTGTTTGCACTGGAAACGCTGATAAGCAATTTACTAAATAATGCGAATAAATACACACCGGAGAAAGGTCGTATTCATGTGGTGGTGAGGCGTCATGAAGAAGGGGTGTTACTTCGAGTCGAAGATTCTGGCCCAGGCATACCTGAAGAACAGTATCAGCGTGTATTTGAACGTTTTTATCGCCTGCATGGTGATCAGCACAATAGTGGTGTCATTGGCTGTGGACTTGGCTTGACTATTGTTAAACATATTGTTGATTTACATCATACCCACATTCAGTTGGGGACATCCGCTTGGGGCCATGGATTAAAAGTCGATGTTATATTTCCTCTGAGAGCAGTCAATTATGCGTAGAGTTGGTTTGTTTTTATGCTTATCGTTTTTGGTAATGCCGGTGTTGGCTGGCCCTCCCGTGATTGAAATCGAAATTCGTGATCATCTTTTCTTTCCCGATGAAGTCAAAATCCCTGCCAATACAAAAGTCAAACTGTTGGTGAAAAATATGGATCCGACAGCTGAAGAGTTTGAAAGTTATGAACTAAACCGGGAGAAGGTAATTGCCGGTAATAGCCAGGCATTTATCTTTATTGGCCCACTGCCAGCCGGTGTGTATCCGTTCTTTGGCGAATTTTTCCCTAAAACGGCACAAGGCAAGGTCATAGCGGAGTAAATGACGTGTTACTGAATGCAGTGGTGATAGTCTTGCGTGAGGTGTTAGAAGCCTCATTAATTATTAGTGTATTTCTGGCGCTGAGTCAGATTTTGAATCGCAGTTTAAAATGGATGTTATTGGCATTAATCCTGGGGCTGATGAGCGGCGTTATTTATGCGCTAACGATTCGTCATGTATCAATGGCTTTTGGTGGTATTGGGCAGGAGCTTGTCAATGCCTCGATAAATATTCTGATTTTTATAGCCTTGCTCTTTTTTGTCTATGTGGTGCCTCACCAAAATGACAGACGTTGTCGAGTTTTGACCATTCTGGCCATTATGAGCACCGTTATTTTGGCTATGATGCGCGAAGGATCTGAGGTGTTGTTATTTATCACTGGATTCTTTGGCGTACCGGATTTACTAGGGCCAGTATTAATGGGCGGTGCGGTTGGCGCCGGTCTGGGTGTCAGTGTGGGGGTGTTCATTTATTATTTTATTGTGAACCTTATCCCCCGACATGGTGTGTGGGTTGGCTATCTATTATTGTTATTTGTGGCGGGAAGCTTAATGTCGCAAGCGATAGAGTTCCTGATTCAGGCAGATCTATTCACCTCATCAGAACCTATCTGGAATAGCTCTAATATCATTGATGAACATTCTGTGGCCGGGCAACTTCTGTTTGCATTAGTAGGCTATGAAGCCACCCCTCAAATTAGTCAGGTTATTGCCTACCTTTTCAGTATGGCTACCTTGTTTTGTGTGGCGATGTTCAGCTTTATAAAGCGAGACCGAAACTCATGAAATACCGTTTAATCACCATTGCTAGTGCTTTATTTCTTACACCTCTCCTGGTGCAGGCTGATGGTTCATCCATTGATAAAATCTACCATCCCTATGTGCAGCCATTAGAAAAAGAAGTCGAGTGGCGCATGATTAGCGCTGAAGGCGACAGTTTACAAAAACTCAGTTATGGGCAGTCATTGTCTGATCGACTCTATGTTGAAGGCTATCTTACCGCCAGTGAAGAAAACGATAATTTTCGTTTGCATAGCTATGAACTCGAAGCAAAGTGGCAACTAAGCGAGCAGGGAGAGTACTCGATAGACTGGGGACTGGTCACCGAGCTTGAAAAATCCAATATTCGTGATCAATGGGAAGCAGCTACTGGACTACTCATGGAAAAACAATGGGGTAGATGGGTAGGCGCTGCGAATCTGTGGTTAGAATACGAGTGGGGTGATGATATTGAGGAAGAGTTTGAAACAGCCTTAGGCATGCAAGCTCGTTATCGTTTATCCCCCAGCTTTGAACCTGCTGTCGAATATTATGCTGGTGATGAAACTCGTGCTATTGGTCCGGTTGCACTGGGCGATATTCGCTTTTCTGCAGGAAAAAAACTTCACTGGGAAACCGGGGTATTATTTGGTGTGGGCAAACAGTCCCCTGATGCCACATTACGTTTTCTGACTGAGTTTGAATTTTAGTCAATGTAAAGTTTTGTTAACCATTTAAGGTTTTGTTAATAAGCCATCACTAATATGACGACTATCTCATGAGAGTAGAGCCAAGTGATGCAAACAGGGATAATAAAACACCCGATCGAGATAGACAGTGGGCTGGCAAGCCTTATCAACACACATCTTCAAATACCACATCTGACAAACACAGTTTTGACCTTCCGTTTGAATAAATCACCAGTGTTTTTTCCTCAAAACTGCCATCTATTCGGCTATCTGATACCGACCATACAAGCTCTGGCTCCCCACATACACACTTTGGTCTTTGCGCTTATTTCATCTCTCTTTTATTCAGGAAAACATGATGTTTAGTAATATATTGCGCCCCTTATTGATGACGATGACTCTTGGTTTATCATCGATCCCTGCAGATGCGCAAAGTTTGCAATTGGATAAAACCCAAATGGACAACCTTGGAGTGAGCTATCAAGCGGCGGTATCTGTTTCCGAAACAAAAAGTCATCATTATCCCGCCAAAGTGTCTGTTCCTAATGCGAATCGGCATATTGTTCATACCAGTCAGGAAGGCGTAGTCACGCAAATGTTAGTGGCTGAAGGCGATATTGTTAAGGCAGGTCAAGTGTTGGCCACCGTTAATAGTCCGGCCTTGTTATCGTTACAGGCCCAGTATTTACAGGCTGAGGGGCTGCTCAATCAATTACTCACTGAAATGCAACGGGATAAGCAATTATTTAATGAGGGCATTATTGCCGAGCGCCGTTATCTTGATGCTAAAACGCGTTATCAACAGCAAAAAACCTTGGTTGATAGCCAAATAAAAACCTTGCAGTTAGCAGGAATGCCCTTAGATGCCATTAAAACATTAAAGCAACAACAAACCATGGACAGCCATTTACATGTTCGTGCGGTCAGTGAGGGGGTGGTCATGGCGCAAAATGCCGTGATTGGCCAACGCGTGATGGCTTCTGATGTGTTGTATGAGGTGGCTGATTTATCAACATTATGGCTTGAAATCCATGTGCCACTGCTGGTCGCCAGTAACATCAATATTGGCTCAAAAGTGATGGTCTGTGACAGGGATATCTCAGCTGCTGTGATGACAGTAGGTAGGCAAGTTCATGATATTGATCAGGGGGTTTTAGTACGTGCTGAAACCTCTGAAAATACTAATTTGCTGACGCCTGGTGAATTTGTACAGGTTTGTTTTGTGCAAAATAACAACTCTGTGCTTTATGAGATTCCCTATAAAGCCATATTACGTGTCGAAGGCATAACCCATATCTTTTATTTTGATGGTCAATCTATCAGCCTGCGACCAGTACATATTGTTTCTCAATCAGAGAATAGTGTCACGGTATCAGATGCTTTTTTAAGTAACGGATATGTGATTGATGAAGGCGTGTCATCGCTGAAGTCTGCCTGGCAAGCTGAGGGGAAATAGACATGGATGGTCTGATTCGTTTTTCATTGACGCAGCGTCTGATGATGCTGATTCTGGTGGTTGTTCTGATTGGTTTTGGCTGGAAGGCCTTTAACGATACGCCGATCGATGCTTTTCCTGATGTCTCGACAACACAGGTAAAAATTATCCTCAAAGCACCGGGTATGACACCGGAAGAAGTGGAAAGCCGCATTACCGCCCTGGTCGAAGTTGAGATGCTGGGGATACCCAAACAACGCATGTTACGGTCTGTAGTGAAATATGGCCTGACCGATATTACCGTGGACTTTGAAGAGGGCACGGATATCTATTGGGCACGTCAGCAAGTGGCTGAACGTTTATCAGCTATCAAAGATACCTTGCCTGCTGATATTCAGGGTGGCTTGGCACCGTTAACGACTCCGTTGGGTGAAATGTTCATGTTTACTGTGAACAGTCCCACGCTGGATTTGATGCAACGGCGTGAATTATTGGATTGGGTCATCAGGCCAGCCTTACGCAGTGTTGAAGGGGTGGCTGATGTCAATTCATTAGGCGGTTATGTCAAAACCTTTGAAATTATCCCGGATTTAGCCAAACTTGCCGCATTAAATATCAGCCTTGCTGATATCCAACAGGCATTGGAAAACAATAACCGTAACGATGGTGCGGGACGCATTGATGAAGGCGAAGAAGTGTTACTGGTTCGTGCTCAAGGTAGTCTGCAAAATCTGGACGATATAAAACGCCTGGTGGTGAAGTCCGATGCCGATGAACCTGTTTTACTCTCACAGGTCGCGGAATGCAGAATTGGCTCACTGACGCGTTATGGTGCAGTCAGTGCCAATGGACAGGGCGAAGCGGTACAAGGCTTGGTGTTGGGTTTACGAGGTGCGAATGCCAAAAAAGTCGTAGCCGGTATTGAAAAACGGCTCGCCGAATTACAAGCCTCCTTGCCAGATGATGTAAGCATCAATGTTTTTTATAACCGTGGTGAGCTAGTCGCAGATGCAATTCATGGTGTGAACAAAGCATTGATTGAAGCGGTGGTGCTGGTTCTGGTCTTTCTGCTGCTATTTCTGGGTGATCTCAGGGCGGCGATTGTGGTTGCACTGGTATTACCGCTTTCAGCCATGATCACTTTTATCATGATGCGTCAGTTTGGTTTATCAGCCAACTTGATGAGTTTAGGTGGTTTAACCATTGCCATCGGTATGCTGGTTGATGCTGCGGTGGTAGTGGTTGAAAACATCGTCTCACAATTAGCCGATAAATCACGGGCTGCGGTGCTGCCAAGACTGCATTTAATTTATCGTGCAGTAAAAAATGTCTCGGTGCCAGTCACCTCAGGCATCATTATTATCGTCATTGTGTTTCTGCCATTACTGACCTTACAGGGCCTGGAAGGCAAACTGTTTATTCCCGTGGCCTTGACTATTGTATTTGCATTGGCTGGTTCCTTAGTTTTATCACTGACCGTGATTCCGGTGCTGGCCTCTTTTTTATTGAAACATGTGTCTCATGATGAGCCGTTCTTACCCAGAGTATTAAAAAGGCTCTATGCGCCGGTATTAGCCTGGTCACTGGATCATACAAAAAGTGTGGTGATGATTGCGTTGTTATTACTCGCCTTTGCCGCTGTTTTATACACCCAAGTGGGTAAGGCCTTTATGCCAGTTATGGATGAGGGCGATTTGATTGTGCAATTAGAAAAACTGCCTTCAATTACCCTGGAACAATCCGTTGCTTTAGACAAGCGCGTGCAACAGGCATTATTAAAAAATGTGCCTGAAATCACCGGCGTAGTTGCCAGAACCGGTGCAGATGAACTCGGCCTGGATCCGATGGGCCTAAATGAAACGGATATGTTTTTAATCCTCAAGCCTCGTGAGCAATGGCAGGTGGCAACAAAAGAGGCGCTAAAGCTAAAAATAAGGCAGGTTCTGGAGCAGTTTCCGGGGTTGAATTATGGCTTTACGCAGCCAATTGAAATGCGTGTGTCTGAAATGCTTACCGGCGTCAGAGGCGATCTGGCCATCAAAATATTTGGTGAAGATGGTGACACACTCAATGAGTTAGCTAAACGTGTTGTGCAAGTTGTGTCCAGTATTCGCGGTGCGGAAGATGTCATCACCAGTCAGAATGATGGTGCTCAGTATTATCAAATTGATCTGAATGCATTAACGCTCGGCCGTCTCGGCTTAAGTGTTGAAGAAGTTCTGCCGCAACTACGAATGTTAATTCAGGGAAGTCAGGTAGGCACGATTTATCAGGGTGCCAGACGCTATCCACTGGTGATTCAAGGCGAACGCAGTTTACAGAAAGTGGTGAGCTTATTTGCCCATGCGAGATTGAACGTGGCGGGCAACAGACAGGTACAGATTTCGGACCTGGCCACTTTAAAACGGGTCGAAGGACCGGTATCTATTCGCAGAGAACAAGGACAGCGAATGTCGGTGGTGGTGGCGAATGTGGCCGATCGTGATTTAGTCAGTTTTGTAGAAGAAGCTCAGGCCGCTGTGGCAAAAGATATCGATTTACCGAGCGGCTATCAGTTTTCCTGGGGTGGTCAGTTTGAAAACCAGCAGCGAGCCGCAAAACGCTTAATGGTGGTCATTCCTGTGGCTTTATCTTTAATTTTCTTATTATTGTTTTCCACTTTCCGATCTTTACGCCAAGCTACATTGGTGATGAGTAATGTGCCATTTGCCATGGTGGGCGGAATCACTGCACTTTGGCTGACGGGTGAATATTTATCTGTGCCTGCTTCTGTGGGGTTTATCGCTTTACTCGGCATTGCTGTATTAAATGGCGTGGTAATGGTGAGTTACTTTAATGAGCTGTTAGAAACAGGTATGGCAGTAGATGACGTGGTCAGAGAGGGTGCGATGCGCCGCTTAAGACCAGTGATGATGACAGCGACGATTGCTGCCTTTGGTCTTGTGCCTTTACTGTTCGCAAGCGGGCCCGGCTCAGAAATTCAGCGGCCGCTAGCTATTGTGGTGATTGGCGGTTTAGTTAGCGCCACCTTATTAACCCTGGTGTTACTGCCACTCTTGTTCAGACGATTTGGAGTCGCAAAATGAAGTGTCTATTAGCTCTTATCGTAAAACCCTCGTTAGAAGCAGCATTAAGCGACTGGTTATTACTTCATCCGCAGATTGATGGCTTTACCTCGCAACGGGCCTCCGGTCATGGTGCTGGTCATGCGATGAGTATTAGCGAACAGGTAGAGGGGCAACGCAAACAAATGATTTACTGGGTAGAACTTGATGATGAACGAGTAAAAACGGTTCTTGATGGTTTATCGTCGAGTTTTGCTGGCGCCGAGATACATTATTGGCAGTTACCTCTCAGCGCCAGTGGCATTATTCGCTAGTAGCTTCTTCTGCTTGTTTTTGCATACGTTTTTCTAAGTCTTGCCATAAAGACAAACGCGAAGAGCCTCCGACACGCTGGCCTTCCCCACGTGATTTTGCCAGCCATAAACCGGTACCATTGAAGCTATAAACCGGGGTTAAGTCATTACGCTGAGTGGCTGGTTTGATGTCGGTGATTAAATTATCCAGTACTAACGGTACAGAGCGTTTTGTCTTGAAATAGGTCAGCACCATATGGGCTTGATTGAGTTCTTTCGCTTTAACATAAGTGATACGTAATTTATCTTCATCCACGCCTAATTCTTTTAGCGTGAAATATTTCGCGATCGAATAGTCTTCACAGTCACCACCCCCAATTGACAGCATTTCCAGTGGCGTTGCCCAATAGTCTTTTTTGTTCCAGAGGTCGATATCGTCGATAAACAACACATTGGTATTAAAAAACTGATTCACCAGCTCAAGTTTTTCCGCTTCAGGTAAGTCCTTATTTTCTGCCACCAGTTTTTGCCAGTCTTCAACACGCTTGCGGGCAAATTTATTATATTGCGCCTCAATCTTGTCCAATACGCGTGAACTGATATTGAGGTCAGCGACAAGCGGCAACGACAATATCAAACATGTCAGTATCAGCAATAACGACAGAGGGCGTTTAAACAGCATGGATAGCTCAGACTTTAACGACTGATACCGTAGATGCCAGCTTGTTTAACAATCGCAAAATCTTCATCGTTTGTGACTGCCTCAGCAAGTACTTTGATATCCAGCAAGCGAGAGACTTCATGCATAATTTCCAAAAAGTCTGGTTTACTGGCGTTACTACCAATGTTCTGTGTCAAATCACGTGCGAGTCTGATGTAATCCAGATGCAAATGTCGTAACTCATCAATGGCAATAATATCGGCAGAATAACGTTTGATAAGACTATTTGCGCCCAATGACTTCACAAAACGACTGAAGTTAGTAAAGGCTTTGAGGTTTTTAGTGGCGGCATAGGCCGAGACAGAAAAAGTCAGTAACTCAGCAGAAATAACGGACTGCTCGATACGAGATTCCAGCCATTTATGGAAACTGGCTGAATCAATTGAGTCCATCGTCAGGTTGATACTGACAGGACAGCTAATACGATCTTGCTCCATTTTGAGTAGGACTTTGTTCACAATGCAACGGTCCACAGATTCCGACAATCCAAACTCTTGCGCCATAGAGAAAAAAGTCCCGACAGACAGGGTGTTACCCGCTTTATCTTTGACAAAGCTAAAGGCTTCCTGCATCACTTTGACAGGCTTAGGACCATCATAATTATAGGCTTCGGCTGTGAAGTAGATTTCTGGCGTATCACGATTAATAGCGTGGGTAATGGCGGCTTTCCATTCTTGTTCAGAAAGAGAACTGATGGAGTCATCTTTAATGAAAAAGGCGTTTTGTCCAATAATACTGGCCTGCTCATAGGCTTCAATTAAAGCAGGCATTAAACGTTCAAACTCACTGGTGCGATCAAATTTAACTAAACCAATGTGAACCAGATCGTCGACTTCATAATGCTCAGCCAGTTCTGTCATTGCCTGTTGCAGATTTTTAGCAAATGACTGAATCAGATTGATATCAGACTCATCATAAATAATGGCAAACTCGGCACCATACAGACGATAGGCATGACCATTGCCGGCCACGGCATTGTTCAATATACGGGCCATATCTTTTAAGAGTGTATCAGCCAGTTGATTCCCTTTTTGTTTACTGATATCAGCTAAATCAACAAACTTGATGTAACTCACATACCCGGTATGGCCGCTTGATAGTCGCTTTTTCATGTCGGCGGTAAAAGTGGCTTGATTGAGTAATCGGGTTAAGCCATCACGTTTGAGATTATCATTCAAGGCATCGAGCCGTTGATTTAGTCGAGTGATGGTATCGCCAATCTTGACTGACATACTGTTCATAGACTGAGCAACATGGCGGACTTCTTTGGTCCAGGGCAGACGATCAATCGTAGTAAATTGACCAGAAGAAATTTCATTAGCCTGTCTTTGTATCGCTTTAAGTGGTTGTAAGGTAAACCGTAACACCAGCATGAGTAATGCAAATGCACCCACAAAAATAATCACGGAATACAATAAGGTTTCTTTGGCTTGTTTATAGAGTTTCAAATAAGCATAAGCCGGGTTGCTACTGACATAGAGTGTGCCGGATATTGACCAGCCAGAGCTGATTTCTGATGAAGCTGTGGCAGACTTCATGGGTAACCAGTTGATTAGCCATTGGGGCACGCCTTCCATTTTGACGGGATTTTTCAGACTCACCAGCGTTTTACCATCAATATCTTCTAAACGCATTTCGCGGTAATAGCCCATATCAAAAATGGCGCTCATCATTGTTTGTAATATCGGATCATTTTCATCTTCCATATGCGGGCTAAGTGAGAGACCCAACGATGTGGCGGTATCCTGCATATGTATTTCAGATTCAACTTCGAGATAGTCACGGATACTGCCCATGCTGATCACAAAGCTTGCTGAAAAAACAATCAGAAAAAGTAAGCTGATTAGAATTAACAACTGCTTAGAAAGTGACATATTGATTTCCTTATTACGATGTTCAGGCCATTTTAAGTACTGCCTGATGTATATCGGCTAACTTGATGGAATCTGATGAATTATCACCAAAACGCTAACAATACCCTGACCACGACATCACAGCAAGCATCATCAGCGCGGGCAATAAGTCTTTTGTTTCAGCAGGTAGATTGCTACGATCAGCGTTTCATTTATAGGCGATACAGATGTTATTAGTATTAGTGCAGATGGGGCTTCTCATTGCCTGTGGTTTTGCCTGGAAACAATGTGCACCAAGGCATATTCCAGCTCTGGCACACCGCCGCGCCTTAACCGATCTGGTTTTCTTTATTTTACTGCCAGCCCTGGTGTTAGATGTCATCTGGGGCGCACCCATAGATAAGACCTCTCTTAAAATTTCTCTCACGGCATTTTCTGGTTTGCTAACAGCAGGCATTGTTATGTGGTGTTTATTGCGATTTATCAAAACCACGCCTGAACAAAAAGGCGCACTGATGCTGGCTGCAATCTTTCCGAATGTGACCTACCTTGGTTTACCGGTCACCAATCAGGTACTCGGCTCATGGAGTAATGCCATTGTGCTGCAATATGACTTATTTGCCTGCACACCGGCGTTGATGACTTTTGGCATATTAATGGCGCATCATTTCGGTGGGGCGGGTCAGCAAAAAGTCCATCCCTTAAAAGAACTCACCAAGGTGCCGCCATTGTGGGCGGTTGTGATCGCGCTTTTATTAAATGTGCTGCATGTGCCACGTCCAGAACTGGTTCATCACACATTAACGACATTATCTGGTGGTGTGGTGCCACTGATGCTGATTGCCTTGGGCATGAGTATTCGCTGGGACAGCTTAAGATTACGTTATTTACCGCTTTTATTGCCGGTCGCTGTGATTACCTTATTATTAGTTCCGGTGGCTGTGTTTTTCACGGGGGGCTGGTTCGAACTGCCTGCGGATATCGCATTGGCCGTCGTGCTTTTGGCTGCCATGCCAACTATGGTGTTTGGTGTCGTGATATGTGAACGTTACCAATTAGATAGTCCACTCTATGCTGCCGCAGTCACATTGACGACCTTATTAAGCGTTGTCACGTTACCTTTATGGTTTCATTATTTACCCGGCCTGTAGTCAGACCAGATAAAGCCGGCTGCTTCAACGGCCGCAATCACATGTTGCATGGCTTGCTCAATTTGTTCAGCGTCACCACGCAAGCTGAATTCAATTTGAGGCTCATCGCCGAGTTTGGGCAAGCTTGATAATTTTAACTGCGGATATTGGGCGACAATCTCATTCATTGTCGGCAGTAAATCTGACTCACGCCCTTTTGTAATGGTAATGATTCTTTCCGCTTTGGGACGCAAGCCCTGTAAGTGTGGGTAATGGGTATCTAAAATCCATTCCAGCATGGGCCAGGACATTTCAGGGAAGCCCGGCATAAAGTGATGGTTATCCAGACTAAAACCCGGCACGCGATTAATAGTATTGGGAATAATGCGGCTACCTTCGGGTAAGTGGCCCATCAAAATACGATTAGGATAGGCATCTTTACCAAACTGATCTTCAATTGCTTTGACTGCATCAGGGTGAGGTTTGATCTCAACGCCTTTCACTAAAGCAGCCGTCTGGCGGGTTCTATCATCCGGAGTGGCACCAATGCCTCCGAAGCTGAACACCAGATCAGGACTGCTCATTGAAAAGCGTAAGGCGCGTTCCAATTGCTGTGGATCGTCACCAACAATTAATGTCCAACTTAATTCCAAATCACGTTTGGCCAGAACGGATTGTAAATGAGCGAAATGCTTATCCTGACGTTTGCCACTCAGAATTTCATCACCAATGATTAGCGCGCCAATATTCATTATTCAGTCTCTGGACGGTTACGCATAAAATCAGCTGTCTGTACAAACGACGCCATCAGCTGTTCTGAAAATAAGGGATCTAAATCCATCGATTTTAATGCCTGAGCCATACAATAAAGCCATTGATCACGTTCTTCGATACCAATAGAGAAGGGCAAGTGTCGAGCTCTCAGTCTTGGATGACCGTATTTATCAGTATATAAAGGCGGGCCACCCAACCAGCCAGTCAGAAACAAATATAATTTTTCTTCACTGATACTGATGTCTTTTGGATGGTAATCACGAATATGTTGTGTTTGAGGCGTCTCACACATCACCTCATAAAAAGTTTTGCATAGATGTCTGACACCGGCTTCGCCACCGATACGTTCGTAGGGAGTTGCTATTTCAGCCATGATTGAATTCAACAAAAAAAGACTAGTTTAACCTTGTTGAACAAGACGATAAAGCGAATCAAGGTTGCGAGCTTGGCCACAGACCGGGATAATTGGCCCATCTTTTAGCAATAAACAGGAGAATTATCCTATGAGCGATAGAATTGTCATGCGTACAGGTGAAGCACTGGTTGGCGGTGGTCCTGCTTTTACAGCGGCTGAGCCAGAAGTGGTTATCGGTGAATTAGACGGTCCATTTGGTACCGCATTTGCTAACCTGATGGGCGACCAAGTACAAGGTCACTCACGCGTATTAGCGCTGATGAACACTGACATGCAAGTTAAACCTGCCACATTAATGGTCAGTAAAGTCACTGTTAAGAAAACAGCTTACACCAACATTCTGATGGGTACAGTTCAAGGCGCTATCGCTAACGGCGTATTAGATGCTGTTCGTAACGGTACTATTCCAAAAGAAAAAGCGAACGATTTAGGTATCATCGTTTCTGTATGGTTGAACCCAAGCATCGTGACTGTTGAAGACTTAGATCACGAAGCTTTATTCAACATTCACCGCGAAGCCACTCGCCGTGCTATCGAAAAAGCCATGAATAACGAGCCAAGCATCGATTATTTATTGGAAAATCAAGATAAATTGGTTCACAAATATTACCAAAAAGAACTTGATGCTAAAAAATAAAAACTGGAAACTCAATGAGTTAGCTGTGGTCTCTGTATAAGAGGAGATATTCACAGCCTCAAGTTTTAAACGGTCTGTCTTTTAAACTGGACAGACCGTTTTTTTTGCCATGTATAATCGGTGGCAAATGAAGAAACATTCAAGGTAGATATGGACCTCTATTCCATTGATAAATTAATGCATGAAACCCGACAGCTTGCGGCAAAATACCGTGAAGCTACTGGGAGCACCTTACCGATTACTGGCGAGATTGCCCGCTTTGATGCAGCAAGAGCGCTCAACCTTTCACTGATTAATGACCCCAACAGTCCGATTGATGCGACCGGCAAGGAAGGGCATCGGCAGGATAAACGTATTATTATCAAAGGCCGAGCCATTTTTGATAGCAGTAAAGCCAGCCCCAGAATTGGACAATTAAATCCTGAACAGGATTGGGATCTGGCTGTATTAGTGCTGTTTGATGAGCACTACGACGTCGATGAAATCTATGAAGCAAGCCGTGAAGCTATTGCGGATGCATTAGATAATAAAAAAGACAGTAACCGAAAAAAGCGCGGTGCCATGTCTATCGCACAATTCAAGATTATTGGTGAACGGGTATGGACCCGCGAAAACGGTCTAGAAACCGACGTATGGGAAAATCAGGACGACTAATCATTTGAGGGTAAATGGATGACTATTACGGGATTTATATTTTGGGCTGTCGTTGTTGTTTTAGTTGTTTACCTCATCATCATCTATAACAATCTGGTTAGTCTCAAACACAATGTCAGTAAAGCCTGGTCAAACATTGATGTATTACTCAAACAACGCCACGATGAACTGCCCAAGCTGGTCGAAACCTGTCGGCAATATATGCAGTACGAACAGGACACCCTGGAAAAAGTCATGCAGGCGCGCGCATCCGTTGCCACTGCTCAACAAAATGGTGATATTTCAGCGTTAGGTTCTGCCGAAGGGGCATTACGCATGGGATTAGGCAGCTTATTCGCTGTAGCTGAAGCCTATCCGGAGTTGAAAGCAGATCAATCATTCCAGCATTTACAGGCTCGGATTACGGGGTTAGAAAACACTATTGCAGACCGACGTGAATTTTATAATGAAAGCGTCAATATCAATAACGTCCGTATCGAGCAATTTCCCGATGTTATCCTGGCACGTTTTTTTGGCTTTAAATCGTTTACCTTGCTTGAATTTACATCCGAAGAACTGGTTGATCTCGATATCAAGAGCTTGTTTGAACGCTAGATGCAGGACTGGTTGGCTTCGCTCTCTGTTGAGATAAATAAGCTCACTGTTACTGAGTTTTATATTGCAACGGGCGTCTTATCGGCGATAGTGATCGTCGTGTTTTATCAGATGGTCAAACACTATAAATATGCCAGACTGATTGAAAATGTACCCACGGCTAAAATCCGCTCCGCACCACAGGGATATGTGGAACTGATTGGTACCACTAAATTAATGGATGGCCCACCGATTATTTCGCCGGTATCAGGTACAAGATGTGTCTGGTTTCGTTATACGATTGAAGAACAAGTCACTGAATATGAAGGGAAAGGGCGCATCAAGTCGCGCTGGAAAGTCATTAAAAAACATAGCAGTGATGATATTTTCTTGTTAGATGATACTTCGGATCAGTGTGTAATTGATCCGGATGATGCCAATGTCATTACAAAACGTAAAAATCGCTGGTACAAACGAGATACTTTTCCTGCCCGTCGTTATACCGAGTGGACCATACTGGAAGGGGATTATCTTTACGCATTGGGTGATTTTCAAACCGTTGCCAGTGTTGAAGACACAAGTTTAAAAAATATGATGACCGCCACCTTAAAAGATTGGAAACAGGATGCTAATGATCTGTTACATCGTTATGATAGCAACCGTGATGGTCAGCTCAGTCAGCAAGAGTGGGAGCAAGCAAGACAAGATGCTTACCAGCAAGCGAAAGTAAAAGTCGGTGCCATGGCACATGAAAAACCACTGAGTATACTGAAAGCATCAACACAGAAAGACCAGCCATTTATTTTATCTACTGAATCAGAAGCGAACTTGATCAACCGTCACAAAAGCATTGCTTATGCATGTGGACTTGGCTTTTTTATCGTGGGTATCTGTCTGGTGTGGATGATAAATCAACGAATAGGGATAGCATGATCGAACGCATTGATGAACTATTTGCAGACAATGGTTTGTTATCAAAACACATTTCAGGTTACACCAGTAGAACCCAGCAATTGGAGATGGCACGGCAGGTCGGTGAAGCGCTAACGCATGGCGATATTCTCATCGCTGAAGCCGGCACGGGTACAGGTAAGACCTTTGCCTACCTTGCACCAGCCATGCTTTCAGGGCAGAAAGTGTTTATCTCAACGGGTACAAAAAACTTACAAGACCAATTATTTAACAAAGACTTACCAAAACTTCGTGAAGTACTTTCTGTACCATTAAAAACCGCTTTATTAAAAGGTCGAAGCAATTATTTATGCCACCATCGTCTTGGTCTGGCTGAGTCTGAACCTGGTCAGCAATACCATCAACACACCCTGCAAACCTTACGAGAATGGAGCGGTAAAACAACCACAGGTGATTTAAGTGAAACGGATTTATTAGAAGAAAACTCGCCGCTGTGGCCTAAAGTGACTTCAACGGTTGATAATTGTCTTGGGCAGCAATGTCCGCAATACGATGAATGCTTTATTGTTGAGGCCAGACGTAAAGCGCAGGAAGCCGATATTGTTGTAGTGAACCATCATTTATTGATGTCAGATATGGCATTGAAGTCGTCTGGCCAGGGCGAGGTTTTACCTGATGCCGATGCCTATATTATTGATGAAGCCCATCAACTTCCTGCCATTGCCAGTCAATTCCTCGGCCATCGGATCAGCAGTCATCAAATCCAGGAATTAAGCCGCGACAGTATCCGTGAAATGGAAGCTGAAGCAACGGATATGAACGATATCCGCACTGCAGCAGAACAATTGGATAATCGTTTACATCAATTTAATCTGGCTCTAGGTGAACATGAGCAACGCGTTCCCTGGCAACCCGTGTTAGAAAAGTCACAAGATATTATAGAAAAGCTCGATATCTTACTGGAATCATTAGAGAAATTAGAAATTCAACTCGATGCAGCTTCCGAGCGGGGCAGAGGCTTAGAACAATGTCACCAACGCTGTCAGGATTTGATTGAACGTTTGTCCATATTTCAGCAAAACGAACAAACAGACTTAGTTTTATGGCTGGACAACCGTAATTCGAGTTTTATTTTGCATGCCACGCCACAAGAAGTCAGCCAGTATTTCCAAGCCTGGATAAAAGATAAACCACAGGCTTGGGTCTTCACTTCAGCCACTCTCACGGTAGCAGGCAAGTTTAATAACTTCACTCATCAGCTAGGTTTGGAAGATCCGGTGACAGCCAGCTGGCAAAGTCCATTTGATTATGGCAAACAAAGCTTGCTTTATATGCCGACGATTCCAATTGAGCCATCCAACCCGAATTACAATAGCCATGTGGCAGAAGTCGCAAAATCAGTCATTGAGCACAGCCAGGGGCGAATCTTTTTATTATTCACCAGTTATAAAGCGATGCATGAAGTCGCTGAAGCCTTAAAAGAATCTGATTATCCCGTGCTGGTTCAAGGTTCTGGTGCTAAAACGCAACTGCTTGAAGAGTTTCGCAGTCATGGCAATGCCATTTTGCTAGGTACGAATAGTTTCTGGGAAGGGGTAGATGTTAGGGGAGAAGCGTTATCTTGCGTGTTGATTGATAAAATTCCTTTTGCTTCACCTGGCGATCCGGTGCTGGAAGCACGCATTAATGATTTAAAAGAGCGGGGCGGTAATCCCTTTCGAACGATCCAAATCCCTGCTGCAGTTATTCAGCTAAAACAGGGAATTGGCCGTTTGATTCGTGACACCCATGACTCTGGTGTGTTGGTATTATGTGATCCACGTTTTCTGAGTAAACCCTATGGCAAAGTGTTTATGCGGAGTTTACCGCCAATGCCAATCAGTCAGAATATTGAAGATGTGGAAACTTTTTTTGCCAGTCGCGTTTGATAAGCACTAATTGAGGATCGGCAGGGATTTACGCATAAGTAGCCAAAAAACTCTAACCGACTGAGTTAACTTAAATATCAGATATTCTGAGATTTGTGATCATAACGCTGTCTTTTGCCGCTCCTTCATCCATACCGGCAATAATTTTCCGGTAAAACGTGAACTAATTCGTTATAAGTCTGTTTTTACATTAAATTTTTCTGTTAATTATATTGGTCTATTTTTTGCTTAATTCAGCTAACTGTTCGTAAATAATTCATTACTTCAGAGGCTTTATATGCAGATAAATAGCGGTGACCAAATCAGCCAAGTCTATCGAATGAACAACGATACTTCTGCTGTTGTATCAACTCATTCGAGTGATACAACTAAAGGTCAAGCTGCTGACAAATTAACTCTCAGCGAAGCAGGACGTAATGCCGGAAATAAATGGCAGGTAATAGCCAATCAATATGATCCGACGAATATTTCTTATAATGAATTAACTAGCATGTCATTCAATTTACAAGAAAGCGGTTTGATAACGCCAGCTGAAGGCTTAGCTATGAGAGCTCCGCCTAGTAGAGACTTTAATCCGAATGAAAAATATGACACGTTAGCCTTAGCGCGACAAGCAGTGGAATTTGATAACTCTTTGGGCGCGACACAAGATAAATCTGCGCAGTTAAGAGTCAGAGTACTCGAAGTATTGGAAACATTACATAATTCAGGCAAATGGGGAGGTTGATACATGCCTCCCCAGCTCTAAAGCGGAAAATCGTGCCTCTCGGTCTTGATGCCATAGTTATACCAAAATCAGATGCTGAGGAATTAATTAAACTTAATTAATTCAATATGTTATATAATATTTGGTACTATATAGACGAATCCTTGCCAACCCACTAATTTAGATCAGCTGCATATTCTTTTATCACTTCCATAGGAATCACTTCAGTGGCACGCTGGTGTGTGGCAGCCAGATAAATTTTAGGGGCCATATCATGCTCATAAGCTTCCAGCCAGCGCTGAGCACATAAACACCACCGATCACCAGGTTTCAAGCCAGGAAAACCAAACTCTTTCATTGGTGTGGTTAAATCATTACCACGAAAACGTGAATATTCCAGAAATGCCTGACTGACTTGAACACAGACTGTGTGCTGACCGTAGTCAGCATCACTCGTATTACAACAACCATCACGGTAGAAACCTGTGAGAGGATCTTCACTACAGCTTTCTAACTTCTCACCAAAGACATTCAGCGATTCATCAATATCCATCTAACTTTCCATTAGTCATATTTAATGTATTTAAAGCGAGCATCATCAGGTGTGCCCACTAAGGCGCCATCATCAAGTCCAGGCTGCCACATCACCACTTCTTCAAATTTTTTCGCTAACTCAAAATCTTTATCGGTAATACCTTTTGCCGCATGATTAGTCAGCTTGACGATAACAAAGGCATAAGACACCGTTAAATCCGGATGGTGAAAACCCGCCTCAGCTAAATGACCAATGGTATTCACTACCATTAAAGTACTTTTCCAGCCACTGGTTTTATATTTGCGACGTATCCAGCCGTTCTCTAAATACCAATGTGGAAGCTCTTCTTTTAAACGCGCTTCAACTTCTTCATCTGTATAGGTTTTTTCAGTACCATCTTCACGCCAGCCCATAATTAGCTCCTTATGTTTATTTCTATCCACTCCAGTTATACAGAAATGAAATCATGAGTCAAAAACAGATCAGGGTTTGTAAGCAAAGCAGGTAAGCGTAAGATAGGGAGTCAGTAAGCAATCAACGAGGTAATTTATGTCAGAGCAAACAAGTTTTAAGGATGCAGGGTTTTTATCAGAGCAATCAAGAACTGGCACGCTCAGTGTAGAAATGCACCAAACCCCACAATACCTTGTTTGTGAAGATTTAAGTCAGCTGGGTCAATCAATTTTAAATCACTGCCGTATTCGTCCTGATGATAAAAGCGAAGTTTATCTAAGTCTCTATTTCCAACGTATGTTGTCTCACTTTCAGTCCGTTCTGCTAATGGCTGAACGAGGCATGATCCACGAAACAGAAATCATGTCACGCTGTTTGCTGGAAACCTTATTTAATCTGGCAGCGTTTTATCGTCATGAAGACTTTCTCGAAGCCATGACAGATGGCGACACCGATCAAAGAAGGGAAGTACTGACACGGTTTTATCTAAAACAGCTTGAGGTCCATGCCCTGACAGAACTTGAAATGAATGATTTGGAACGCATGATTAACAGTGCTGATGAAATTAACCGCGGTGATGTCAGCACTGCCATCAAAGCTGAAATGGCTGGTTTGATGAGCGAATACCGAACTGAATATGCGTTTTTGAGCGAAACGGTACATTGCCGAATTCATTCTGTCGAACAAGACTTGGAAATGGACGATCATCAAATTATCGTTGGTATTGCCACCCGTGCAGAAGACACCAATCGTTTAGCCAGTTTATTAATGAATGCGGCTGATTATTTGATTGATGGTATCACCATCATACTTGAGTTACACAAACAGCCTGAACAACACGCTCACTTTGAACAAATCAGACGACAGGTTCAAAAAGTCTGGCAAAACACGACTGTTAAGGTCGCTCATCGTTAAAAACAGTATTTTTCAAATTTTAAAATCTGCAGGGTGATTACCCGAAATAAATGTCAGATTTTAAATTTTGAACGTACAAAGAGAAGGGGGCGTTTATACTCATTAAATGCTCCTTTTTTTATAGTCATCATTTCTTCTTTGTTTTTCTGAGTATCATATTCTCTCGATATAGTTCATCCACTAACTGCTGATTGATATGCAAAGCCAGAATTTCACCACTGGTAAATTTCTCTCCGGATGGTGACCAAAGAAAACCATTTCCAAAAGACCATCCTTCAAAACAATGACGTCTTCCAATTGTTGGCATCTTGCCACCAAGCAATAAAAGACACTCAATAATCACTTTAGGGGCACAGTTTGTTTGCTCATAACGTGCCACGGTTCTTGGTGATAATTCCAAATATTCTGCGACTTGTTTCTTTGTCATTCTGGCAGCATATCGAGCCTGTCTAAATGTCTTTTTCATCTTAAATATCTGTTTATCAACTGCCAGAAGAGGCTAATTTTAATAAGAGCATGTAAATACTCACATCTCTTACTCTTATTGTTCTTAGATATTCTATTTAACATAATATATACTATGCGAACTTATGTAGATGTGAAAACGAGAGCCGAATGACTCAATTTTTAAGATGTTCAAATCCGCTTCTGGTCTGTTCTTATAATATGCGTTATGACAAATCGATCGCTGTCATTGAGGATGTTTTTGTATATCGTTTTAAAGGTGTTCGGAATTTAAAATCTGGAATTTATTTCGGATAATTACCCTGCAGATTTTTAAATTCAAAAAGTGGTTATTCAGCACTTTTTTGTCTGCTTGTTTTATTTATTAAATCTCAAATTCTGGTTACTCAGAGATCCAAACCAATCATTAATAAATGTTAGTAAGTCCAGATGGACGATTTTGTATTCTGTAATTTTGTCTCAAACCGGACTTACTAGCGTTGGTTATTTTTTCTCCCGCTGCATCAAATCTCTTACTAAAGTAAAACTGACATAAATAAATACAGCTGGAATTAAGCCATATATTAAAGCCAGTTCTAATGTGGTTGCGAAGTTAGCCTGAGTAACCACTAAAATCATGTACGAAACATAAGATGTATATAAAAGAAGGAATAAAAACCCCTCAAACCGGGTTAATGTGGCACCCACAAAAAATAAGGGTAAACACAGAACTGAAACAGCCAACATGACAGGTATATCTAATGTTGCCAGTTGTGGGCCCGCAATTAATGGTTCTGGTGAGATGAGTCCTGCCAGGCCAAGCACACAGAGTATATTGAAAATATTACTACCGACGACGTTACCAATTGCAATGTCTCGCTCCCCTCGTATTGTTGCCATAACTGAGGTCATAACTTCGGGTAATGACGTGCCGACGGCAACAATGGTAAGTCCAATAACGGCCTCACTAACACCTAGTCCTGTAGCAATGCTAATCGCACTTTGTACTAACCAGCGAGCACCTAATACCAGTAATATGAGGCCGACAATGAAATACAATACGCTTTTCCATGTCGATGTATTCACGGAGAGCAATTCATCGATTTCAGCTATTCCCTCTTCATCGTTTTGCTTTTTGCCTTGGATAAACAGAAAACCGGTGTAAGCAAGTAAAGCTAAAAACAAAATGGCTGATTCCCATCTCTCAAGTAATCCATTCCATACCATGACCGTCGCTATGGCAGACACAGCAATCATAATAGGCACATCCTGTCTGATAAGCTGCTTGGAAACGAGTAATGGGGATATGAGTGCAGCCAGACCAAGAATGAATAGAATGTTAAAAATATTACTTCCAATCACATTTGCAATAGCCAGCTCTGCCTGGCCGGACCAGGCAGATTTAACGCTGACAGCGAGTTCAGGAGCACTCGTTCCAAAGGCGACGACGGTTAAGCCAATGACTAATGGCGGCACACCAAAACTACCGGCAAGCTTGGCAGCCCCTTTTACTAGCATATCCGCTCCAAAAATGAGCAGTACTAAACCACTTAACAGCAATAGCCAGACCATAACCTAATCCTCTCTAGGGAATTTGAGCCAACTTCTCACGCATTTCTTCTGTAGTTGGTCTCAGCAGTGCCAAACCTTTTTGGCTTCTGCGTTGACTCAAGAAATACAAAATAGGAGCCGCAATAAATACTGATGAACTTGTACCAATCACTATGCCAAAAAGCATAGGTAAGGCAAAACTTGAAACGGCTGACCCTCCTGCAATACCCATCGGTAAAAGTGCCAAAAATGTGGTAACAGACGTAAATACGGTCCTGGTTAATGTCGACGAAATACTCTCATTCATCAGTTGAATAATCGGTTTGTCCGGTGTGGCCCGGATGTTTTCTCGGATCCGATCAAACACCACCACTTTGTCATTGATGGAATAACCGATAAGGGCTAACAAAGCCGCCACAGCCGTCAGATTAAATTCAACACCTGTTAACGCAAAGAAACCAATGGTTTTAGTTAAATCTAAAGCAATCGTTAATGTTGCAGCGATAGCAAAATGAGATTCAAACCGCACTGTCAGGTAGATTAACATCCCTGCCCCAGCTAACAAGATAGCCAGGATCGTGTTATCGGAGAAATTACCACTGACTTTAGGGCCTACCATATCGACTTTAGGAAAGTCAGCATCAGGCTGAATAGTCAGTACGGCTTCTTTTAAATCATTAACTTGCTGTGATGTGGTACCAGGTTCAGTTGATATCACAGGCAGTCTGACCAGAAAGTCCCCCGCCTTCCCTGTTTCCTGAATAAGGGCAGCTGATAAATGGTGATTTCCCAGCGTATTTCTGATTTGTTCAACAGATAAATCCATGACGTGAACCTCAACTAACGTGCCCCCAGTAAAATCAACGCCATATTTCAGACCGGGATTAAAGAACAACACCACAGCAACAATAGACAAAATGGCTGACGTTGTAAGACCTGCATAACGCCCACCCAGAAAATTAATGCCCTTGTCGCTTAATTTATCTAAGAAATTGAAACCGTTGATCTTTAAAGGTTGTTTTTCTTTACCTCGAATAGACCATTCCATCAGTAATCGTGTCACGGCAACGGCAGTAAACATTGAAGTTACCAAACCGATTCCTATCGTTACAGCAAAGCCCTGAACAGGTCCTGTACCAAACATAAATAACAAACTTACCGCGATAAGCGTCGTTAAATTTGAATCCAGAATGGTGGTATATGCTTTGTCAAAGCCCTCACGAAGCGCTTTCCAAGCCGCTTTACCTCGCTTTGATTCTTCCCTGATGCGTTCATTAATAAGAATATTGGCATCCACCGCCATGCCAATGGTCAGGATAATACCGGCAATACCAGGTAGCGTTAGTGTTGCGCCAAGTAAACCCAGTGCACCAAAAATAAGCCCTACGTTAATAGCAAGACCTGTACACGCGATAAGTCCCCATCTGCCATAGATTCCCAGCATGAAAATCACGACCATCGCTGCGCCTAACAGACCGGTTGTTAGCCCCATTTGTATGGCATCGCTGCCAAGATCAGGACCAACTGTTCGCTCTTCAATCACATGTAATGGAACAGGCAAAGCCCCTGCCCTCAATAATAACGCTAAATTATTTGCCTCAGAAGTGGTGAAGTGACCACTAATCTCACCGCTTCCACCCGGTATTTCACTACGAATAACAGGGGCTGTAATGACTTTCCCATCAAGCACGATAGCGAGTGCCCGACCTACATTGTTATGAGTCATATTGCCAAATAATTTCGCCCCTTCACTATCAAGCTTGAAATTAACTACGGGTTCGCCGGTTTTCTGATTAAACCCTACCTGAGCATCACGTATATGTTTACCTTCCATGGCCACCTGAGTTTCAAGACGGTAGCGGCTATCCGTATTGATATCGGGGTAAGTCACCGTATTTTTTGTTGTATCAGTGGCTGCCCAATGAAACGTCATTTTTGCCGTGGTGCCAAGCAATTCACGAATCTTAGTAGGATCTGCCACACCCGGCATTTGAACCAGAATATCTTGCTTACCTTGACGGGTAATACTCGGATCAACAAGTCCCGTTTCATCAAGGCGTTTTCTGACTACCTCAAGACTTTGGTTAACAACATCCGTGACGAGTGATTCAACCCATCGTTGATCTAAGCTTATTTGAATCCCGTCAGTTTCTTTTTTGATGTCAAAACGTTTTTTGCCATCTGTTGAATTACGCGCTAACTGACTAGCGAGTTCAATGGATTTATCGATGTCCCCGATTTTACGAATAGGTATATACAAGCCTGACTCAGAAATGACAGGACTCGCATAATAAATCCCCTGCTTTTTCAACTCGCTGGTAAGCTCAGACTGCAGTAAGTCATATTGTTTATTTAATAACTCTTTAGTGTCCGCTTCCAAAAGCAGGTGCGACCCACCTTGTAAGTCCAAGCCCATAGAAATGGTCGTGTCGGTATACCAGGCAGGCAGTTTTTTAGACAAAGAATAAGGAAGAATGTTAGGTAAACTGCACAGCAGCCCGAACACAATCAACAAACCATAAACAATGGTCCGTGAAGACAATGATTTCATGAAAAACCTCTAACGTTTTCGAAATAAAAAAGCCCTAGCCAAAGGGCCGATTTGTATGGACGAAACTAAGCTAGAGGGGGTGCTCTCAAAGGTGGATAGAGGTAATAACGAGAAAAAGGCGTTGCTTCTGTAATGTCTTTAAATACAAAACAGACTGAACCCCAGTTTTTCGGATGTTGATTTTGTGAGTGACAAATAGCCCACAGAGGTAAGTCAATATCAGGAAAAAACTCTTCAACAGACTGATGTTTAATTTCAGCTATTCGAAGAAAGTATCCCTGCGTATTAAATGAATCAAGATGACTGATAAGCCCGTGATTAACCTCATTGCTTGAGTCACTCTTAGCATAGGAAGCTATTGGCAGAGTCAGCAACAACAACGACAAAAAGCAGATCCCCAAAAGGGATAAGACATAGCGTTGAGTGAGAGCTGGTTCGGATTTACACATGACTGGATTAGAGGTACAGGGATATACCGTTAACTGGATGGCGAAATCGTATCACGTTTTTATTCAAGTCTCTTTAATTATTAATAGACACGATTAGTAAGCACCACATCGTGTTATTCAGAATGTTTTTAGACGTTCAAAATTTAAAATCTGACATTCATTGTGGATAATGAATCTGCTAATTCACTGTTCACTATTATTCAATATCAATATTTTGGCCGGTTCGTTGACTATCGCAAAACTACTGCAAGCTATTAAAAAACAGGTGAATTTTAAATTCTAACTTGGGTTGATAATAACTATTCTGGCCGCTTCAATGGCCGGATGATTAAAACGGCCTCAAAATAAGTATTAACCAAGAAATTCCGTATTTCTTAGTGTTTTTAATTTTGTATAAAAACCAATTTCTTTTAGATAGTTTTGCATCCGTTTTGCATCCTTAGGATCTTTTTCTTTAGCACTTCGGCCATTACAAAATATATAGTCATCTGGATGCCATTCCCAATTGCTTGAGTTTGTTAGAGTTGAAGAAAATTCCTTATCAAAATATTCATGACTTAAATGCTTACAAAAAAGTCCTTTCTGAGGGATTGATTTCGGAGCTTGAAACAATAGCAATGAGATAGATTTAAGCATCATCCTCGTCTTATAGTAATGCCAATATCCAATATAAAGAGGTAAATAACGGCTGTATTTCACACCTAATTCTTCACCTTCACCATGGATTATTTCAAGTATTACAGCGACATACTCGTCTGAACCATGATCGTATGCTGGCACAAATTTGATGCCTTTTTGTGCAACGAAGTATGCAATTAGAGAAATATCATTACTATCTTGATAATTAACAATAAAGTCATATACCGCTTCAAAGTCATAGCCAGTTTCAAAGACCTGCTGAATTGGTCCCTCCCCGGTTTCTAACCAATCGTATTTAATGAAGAAATGTTTTGAGATAGTTTCAAGAAGCTCTGTGTTTAGTTTTTTCACTAAACTACCCAGACTATTAAAGTCACTGAATTGTAAATTAAATTGAGGAAATATCTGCGGTATTCTAGTGACTGGAATGTCATGTTTATCAAAGACTTGAAGCACCCTTCTTGCCGTTGACCTCAAGCCAGCTCGTTTGGCAAAACGTTTATCTTCAATCCATTCTCTAAGATGATCTAATTGAATGATCTTAAGCAAGTAATCAATCATATTAACTGGCTGCGACTAAAGCGTTGTCATTAACTCGATCAATTAACTTAATCACTTTACTTGCAGTGGCATCATCAAATACACCAAATAATCCTTGGTCGTGCAGATAGGTAAATGGCGGTTCAAATAATAGTGATTTATCAATCACCCCATTTTTATTCAAGTAGCTGATGATGTTGTTGATAAACGTGATTTGATCTGCACGTAAATTCCCTGCCTGTATAAAATCTGCAAAATGCGCTTGTGCAGCGGCCATATCCAAACCAACGATATTACGAATGAACACGCCTAGTGGTTTATCTCCATAAGTATCTATGTAGTCTTGTTTAGTACCGAGGGATTCATCTTCAAACAAAATGCTTTCTAAGAGATGTATTTCCGTTTCGGTAATTGACTTATTGGTTTTGAGTTTTTGAATCACTAAATGATCACTGTGATTTCTTACATAAGATTCAACGCGGTCTTTGTAACTTTGTAATGCAACGTAGGTTCCGATAGGTTCGTGTACCACAATAGCACTGTGATCGAGCGTATCTTCAAATGTGGTCATCACGACTTTTTGTTGATCTTTATCGAGATACTTCATCAAGTCACGTAAAGCTAAACGAATATGATCTAAGCGATTAACATTGATGTTTTGCCAAAACACATCTGTCTGCAAATCCATTAATAACGCTTTTTGTTGCGCCACGGCAGGTATATTTTGCTTTTTCAATAACGCGTTTGCACTGCCAGTAATACGATTAATAAAGCGATCCAGACTATGTGAGCCAGTTAATACTGCTATCTGGAAGTTCAGCAGCAGAATATCGAATCGACGTGCAAATTCATCATCATTTTTTTCTGCTAATACTAAGCTGGCAAGCTCGGTATTGATATCTAATAAATCACCTTTAGATAAATTCTGCCATCGATGCTCATCACTGAACTCAACGACGTGACGAAGTTTTGCTTTTACAACAAAACGGTTTCTATCTAAACTTGAAATGGCTTGATGTAATTCTTGGATATAACTTTCAGCTAATGTCCCCTGCTCTTCAGTACGTGAAATATCATCACGAATAAGCATGGCAACTTCTAATTTCGCTTCAAACACTTGTTGAATCAGGCTTTTAATAATCTTGCCTTGCTCACCATCAGGCGTGGTATCAAAAAACTCAAAGTTCTGACAGTAATCAAAAATAAGAAACTTGGTCTTATCGACACCTGGACCAAATAAATCGGGACATAATCGTGTCCCTCGTCCAATCATTTGCCAGAATTTAGTAGCTGATTTTACGGGTTTAAAAAACACCAAATTAACGACTCGAGGAGCGTCAACACCGGTGTCCATCATATCGACTGAAACAGCAATCTGTGGATCATGTTCTTCGTAGTCATCAGCGAACGTTTCCAGCAGACTTTGGGCTTTACTCTCATAGTTATCAATAACACGTAAAAATTTACCTGAATATTCAGGGTAGTTTTTATTAAACCGTTCTTCGATAAATACGGCATGAGCATGGCTTTTAGCAAAAATAATACTTTTACCTAATCTATCACCGCCCTGCACTTTGATACCTGACGTCATTAAATGATCCAGCACCTTATCCACGGTGTCTGTGTTAAATAACCATTTATTTAATGCTGCACTTTCAATCTCGTCGGGAGCTTCACCTTGAGTTGGGTCACCAAACTTCTCTTCATATTCTGTCTTTTCAGCGGCTGATAATTGGTTGTAGTGAACACCTTCACGCATAAATTTTAATGGCACCGACATCGCTTTGGGTGGCACTAAAAACTTATCGGCAACGGCCTGATTCAGTTCATAAGCAAAGGTGGGGTTGTTATCTTCAATGCCAAATAAACCATAGGTGTTATGGTCAACTTCGGCTTTTGGTGTCGCGGTTAAACCAATCAACAAAGCATCAAAATAAGCAAAAATAGACTTGTATTTCTGATACACCGAACGGTGAGCTTCATCGACAATAATCAGGTCAAAATGCCCAACACCGTAAAAACGGTTATCCGTATCTCGCAGGCCATCAATTCGATTCATGATGGTGGGATAGGTCGAAAAAACCAAGCGGGTACCGTTATCTTCTTTTTCTTTGGTAAGATCAATAGCGGTTAAATGTGGAAGATGGATATTAAAGGCTTTCTTAGCCTGTGTAACAAGCGCATTACGATCGGCTAAAAACAAAACCCGTTTGGCCCAGTTACACTTGGTCAACATATCGACAATCGCTGCAGCCGTTCGAGTTTTACCACTACCCGTTGCCATCACTAACAAACTTTGTCGTGCCCTGCCCTTGAGTTCACCCTGACTATTTTCTGTGACCGTATTTTCAGCAACACGGGTAATCGCTTCAAGTTGATACGGTCGGCCAACAATGGCCTCATTTGGTTTAAATAAACGTAAGTCTTTTCGTGTCTGCCGACGCTCTATTAATAATTGCAGTTCGTCTTTCGTATAAAAGCCTTGCACTTCACGTTCGGGGTAAAAGGTGTCATCCCAAAGATAAGTTTCAAAGCCATTACTATAAAAAATAATGGGCCGTTGCCCTTTCATCTTTTCTAAACAATTCGCATATAACTCAGCCTGATGTTTACCTTTCCGTGCGTCATGCATCGTCTTTTTGGCTTCAACGACAGCCAGCGGTAAACCATCATCACCCCAAAGCACATAATCTATATAACCCATACCAGATTTATTGGTACTGACTGGCATACCAGTAACTTCATATTCCAGATGATAACCATCTTTCAGATTATCCCAACCGGCTTCTTTCAGTGATAAATCAATGTATCGGAGGCGGGTTTCTGCTTCGGATACCAGCAACGGTATGGCTGTGTTGATATCAACAGATTGTTCACGAGAGGCTTTACGTTCAGCTAATTGCTGTTGTTCCTGTTCAATAGCTTGTTTAATGGCTGGATTATGTTGTGCTTTGTCACGTATTTGTTGTTCATTTTCACGCTTTGACTGATTCTTTGTATCGACTTCAGCTAGGGTTGTCTCAATGCTGGGTGGTTGAACAGTATCGGCATTTTCTCGGGGAATTAATGCCTCATCAAACAGCTGCGTATCGGGAACAGACTTACCATAATAAATAGCTAGATGACGCATAAAGCGAAACAGGTATTTCAGTGAGGCTAAAGCATCCTGTTGGCTGACAGACTTGCCATGGGCAGCGAGATTACCTGTTTTGCGAATCAGATTAAGTTCATTAAATAAGGTATTGTTAAATAAAGCTTTAAAACCATGCTCATGCATTAATGTGCTTAAGTCAGTACGCCAGGGGCGGCTTAAGGCGCGTTCATGGTCATACAGCCAATTAATGGCATTTTCTAAGCTGGAGCGGCAAAAAATAGCCGAGGCTTTAGGCGATAAAAAAGTGAATTGTTCAGCTTCAACCGCATCGGCATATAAAGCCGGAAAATCGCGTTGTAAAAACTGAAAGTTGCTCACTCACCTAGTCCCTGCTCATGAAATCTAAGCCTATGCTGCCTTATTTACCGTTAATTCGCCAGTAAAAGCACGTTGTAACAGACTGTTAAATAGCATTTCAGATTTTTCTAAATTCATCTGTGCTTGTTGTTTTTGTTTTTCAATCACCTCAACACGCTCGGCGAATTGGTTTTGCAATTCAGCAGGAGGGTAAATCATCGGTAAACTTAAAAAGTTTTTCTTTGAAATGTTTTTCATACTACCACTTGTACCTGATGATATTTTGCTAATTTCATGCATAAAACTGTTCAAGCTGATAGCGAATGATAGCCATCTAACATTCTGATCTAAATTGCTTTTATTTGATAACCACAGTCTATCTGGAACAAATAGATTTGGATAATCACGAGCAATATATGCTGATTTTCCAACTAGTTCCGTAGTGTTCATCCTGCTTATAATGATCGAGTCACGGCGAGGGTTTAACTTCATTCTGTCATATTCATCATCTCTAATGACTTTTGCTTCAGTCGCCCTAAACTCACCTGTGTATACGCAACTAGTTTTTAAAATTCCAAATTTATTGAATGAATATTTTTCATCACTAGAGTTAACGCTAGTACCAGTCTCTAAACTTTCAATAAAGCAGGAAAGCGTCTTTTTTTCCCATCTCATAGAATTGGAAACAGGATCACCAAACATATCCAAAAACAGCGATTGGCTAAGTGCAGTGTAATGCTGGACCAGTTGCTGGTCTTTTTGTCTGAGCTTATCCGCTGCATCCAAAATCGCGGCAATCTGCTTTTGCTCTGTCAGTGGTGGGAGTGGGATTTGTAAATCTAAAATATGGTTTAATTTTATTCCTTTTACGGTAGCTCCAGACGAAACTTTATCCAGCTCACTCCCAGACGATAACAAAAAGTAAAAAAGATACTTAACATCAATAGTTTCTTTGCAAACAATTGCTTTTAAGTCTTGGTTAATTGCCACATCGATATCGGTAATGACAGCTTTCCCAACAGCCATTCTAGTTGCAATTATGATTGAGCCTGCCTTAACTAATCTGCTGGAGCTATTACTCAGTCCTAACTCAGTTATTGAATCTTGAGTGTTTTGTAATCGTGATGATTTCAAATCTTTGACTGATGCCCAAGCTATTTTCCCATTCCAATATTCTGGATTTTGCTTCGAAGGTGTACCACCACCAAAAAGAGAAATACAGTCTCTTAGTTGAAGATAATTATTCACCCCAGCAACTCCTTCAGCATTTGAAGTGCTCGCCCACGCTCTTTATCCAATTGCTCTATTTCAGCAATGATTTTTGCCGGTGGATCATATTCGACTTGTTCATACACCACTTCTTTATAGCAGTTGATACTTAAATCCCAGTCGTTTTGTTTGATTTCATCAAACGGCACCATAAAGCTTTTATCGGCTCGTTGACGATTAATCTCTTTATCACGCTGTTTAAAGCGTTGGATGATATCGTCAATATCGTTATTTTTAATCGGGCTACGTTTGTCATCCAGTGAATAACCATCAGCTTGCATATCGTAAAACCAGACATTGTCTGTGCCGCCATTATTGGTTTTGGTAAAGATTACCACTGCAGTACTCACCCCTGCGTATGGTTTAAACACGCCACTGGGCATTGAAATGATGGCTTCAAGGCGTTGCTTTTCAACGAGTGTTTGGCGTAATTGTTTATGGGCATTAGATGAACCAAATAACACGCCATCGGGAATAATCACAGCACAGCGACCACCGATTTTGAGCATGCGTAACATCAAGGCAATAAACAGTAGCTCTGTTTTTTTGGTTTTCACGGTTTTGAGTAATGAGCTTTCCACGCCGTCGTAATCTAAAGAGCCTTTAAATGGTGGGTTAGCTAAAATCAAACTGTATTGATCTCGGCTGGCCGCATTGGCTTCACCTAAAGCATCCTGACCAATAAGATTCGGGCGTTCAACCGCATGGAGCTGCAGGTTCATTGCCGCTATGCGTAGCATGGTGCTATCAAACTCGATACCGGTGAACATATCGCTATTGAAATGTTCACGGAAAGTTTGGTCATGTAACCAGTCAGGATGATGATGGTAAATATATTCGCCTGAAGCCACTAAAAATCCTGCGGTGCCACAGGCGGGATCGCATATCGTGTCTTCACGATTAGGTTCCATCATTTCCACTATCATTTTGATGATATGGCGTGGCGTGCGAAATTGACCATTGGTGCCAGCCGTGGCGATTTTCGATAATAAGTATTCATAGAGATCGCCCTTGGTATCACGATCAGCCATTTGAATACTGTTAATCATTTGCACAACTTGATCCAGCACTTTTGGCGTGGGGATCATAAACGTCGCACCTTTCATATATTGAGCAAATACGCCTGCTTGATCACCCAGTTGTTTCATATGCTCAAATACGGTCAAGCCATCTGCTTCTGGCTGTGGCTGAGTAAATAAGTTGAACATCGTTTGAGGTTCTAGCTCACGAAAGCTATGCCAGCGAAAGCATTGTTGATTGGGACCGTAAAAGGCTTTTTGACTTCGTTTCCCAGCCACACTGGCTTTCTTTTCTTCAAGTTGTTCAATTTCGTCCAGACGACGAATGAATAAGAGATAGGTGAATTGTTCGATGACCGTAAGTGGGTTACTTATCCCACCTGTCCAGAATGTTTCCCATATTTTATCGACTTGGCTTTTGATTTCACCGGTGAGCATGTAGCAACTTTTTAGAATGATTTATGAAGGAGAATGATTTTCCATTATTAAGCCAGGGCTGACAAGAATATCTGTTTTCCATCAAATTTGATTGGCTGTCTATTTTTACCTGATTATCCAAACTCAAAAATTGATTTTGATCCGTTTCCTTACATAGCCGCTCCTTAATAGTAGACTGGACGCTCTTTTTAACTGGAGAGAGAAATGATCCAATCTGTAAAAGGTAATGGTCGAGAGCCTGATGGCCCGCCAGACCTGTTTGAATTAATGAAAAAGTTGACTGGTGGTGGGCGCGGCCGTGGCCGTTCACCTGGCAATTTTGGTGGTGGTGTTATTGCCATTATCCTGGTTGTTTTGCTGGTTTGGGGCGCCATGACGTCTTTTTACACGGTGCAACCCGAGCAACGTGCTGTGGTGAAACGCTTCGGTTCCGTTACGGGTATTACTGATCCTGGTCTTCATTTCAAAATTCCTTTTGGCATAGACAAAATACAGCTGGTCGCTACCGAGCGCGTATTGAAACAAGAGTTTGGTTTTAGCACATTGAAAACCCGCCAAGGCGAGCGTTCAACTTATAGTGCCGCACAATTTGAAGATGAGTCATTAATGCTCACCGGCGATCTGAACATGATCGATGTTGAATGGGTGGTTCAATATCGCATTGAAGACCCTATTAAGTTTCTATACCAAATGCGTGAACCGACACGTACCCTTCGCGATATTTCTGAGTCAGTGATGCGTCGTATCGTCGGTAATATGCTCGGTTCTGAAGTACTGACTATTGGTCGGGTAGAGATTCAACAAAAAGCGGGTGATGAGATTCAGGAAATACTCGACCAATATGATGCAGGAATTCGCATCAGCACCGTTGAAATGCAGGATGTGGTGCCACCTCGTGCCGTTCAACCTGCTTTTAATGAAGTGAATGAAGCTCGCCAAGAACGTGAGCGTATGATTAATGAAGCTCAAAAACGAGTGAATCAGGAAATCCCTAATGCTGAAGGTGCTGCACTTCGTACTGTCGCAGAAGCTGAAGGTTACGCTACAGAACGAGTAAACCGTGCCGTGGGTGAAAGCGCCCGTTTTAGTGCCGTTCTGCATGAATACCAACAAGCGCCAATAGTGACACGCTCACGTCTGTATCTGGAAACCTTAAATGAAATGTTGCCAGATATCGGGCAAATATTGGTTGTTCAGGATGGCCAGATGTCTCCCCTCCCATTACTTGACGTAAACCGTAACGCCATTGGAGGTGACAAATGAAAACGTCTTTACTCGCTTTAGTTGCCGTCTTGGTCATCATTATTGGTAACCTCACGCTTTACACAGTAGATGAAGCCGAACAAGCCATTGTGGTCCAGTTCGGTGAACCGATTGGTGACGTCATTAATGAGCCCGGCCTTAAGTTCAAACTGCCCTGGCAGAATGTACGTTACTTCGATAAACGTCTTCTGGTCTGGGATGGTGATGTCACACAGATTCCAACGCTGGGGCGTGAGTTTATTCTTGTTGATACCACAGCACGCTGGAGAATTACTGATCCCCTACTCTTTTTGACCAGTGTTCGTGATGAAGCCGGTGCACGCACACGGCTCGACGATATTATCGACTCTGTGGTCAGAGACATGGTCTCCTCTACTGAGTTGGAAGAGATTGTTCGTTCGAAAGACTGGGAGGTTAATGTTGAAGAGCTGGATGATCCGGCCTTGGCAGAACGTAGTGACGTCAATCTGGAGAAACAACCTAAACTAGGTCGTGAACTGCTAGAAGCCGGTATTCTCAAACGGGCTCGTGATTCCATGCCAGCACTCGGAATTGAGCTAGATGATGTACGTATTAAACGGGTTAATTACATTGAATCTGTTCGTCGTCAGGTAGAAAGTCGCATGATTGCAGAACGTCAGTCTATTGCTGAACGTTTCCGTTCTGAAGGTCGTGGCCGAAGTCAGGAAATCCTTGGTAATATGGAACGCGATCTTCGTCGTATTCGCTCTGAAGCAGCACGTGACGCCGAGAAAATTCGCGGTGAGGCCGATGCCAAAGCCACCCAAATCTATGGTGATGCCTTCGGTGCTGATGCTGAGTTCTATTCTTTTTTCCGTACATTGGAAAGCTACCGAGCTCTAGGTCAGAACAGTACGCTCATGCTTAAAGCTGACTCTGATTTCTTCCGTTATCTAGAAAAACCGCAAGCTCAGTAAACCATTGCCTACCGGAGTGTCATGCCCTGCTTGGGTGTGGCACTCTGGATATGGGCATAGCCCACCTTTAAATTAGCCCTTCTTTGCGTTTAGCTAAAACGTACTTAACCCTGTTGCTTCCATCGTGCGATATAACAATCTGGGCCAGAGTCTTTCATCCGCATAGTTTTCATAGTCGACACTGTAATGTCGGCCATAGAGGTTATACCAACATTCATCAAACCAGCTTTGGCCACGTCGCAAAGGTGCTGCGTTGGCTGGACCTTTAAGTACAACACTGGTTTCAAGGTTCAGGTTATGCAGGTTTCGTCGGGTGAAATTGGTTGAGCCGAGTAACATCGTCGTTTCACCAGCACCGCGACGCATCAGCCATTTAGCGTGGCATTGTTCGCCGTGGGTATCACACCAGCGAACGGTGATGCCGGCTTGTGTTAATTCATGAGCGACCGGACGATTAGGTATGCCATTCTTTTCACGTCCGAAGGCGTCTTTATTCGGATCTAGTAAGACTCTTAATATTACGCCTCGTTGTTGTGCTGATTTGAGAGCGTCGATAATCTCCCGATCGGATAAATAGAACATTGCCATATCCAGTTTATCCTTAGTTTTGGCTTGGTTAATCATGGCTAATGCGGCTTTTTCTACAGCCTGTTCAGTGACGACCTGAACGGTAAGGTTGGTGTCTGTGTTATCAGAAGGTTGCTCTAGTTCGACTTTAGGTAAAGCTTTAGCTGACATGGCCAGCACCGCTTTTTCACTCTCAAGTAAATCCCAAGCTGCCTGTCCATTAAAGCGTAAGGCGACATTGTCGTGGGCGCTGCTTCCATCGTGTGGATTAGCTGAGGTGACTAATGCGGTTAATTCGTCTCCATTATCTGCAATGATCAGTTTGCGATGATTCGCTTTGAAATTCATTAGGTTGAGATAACTTCTTGCGGAGACTTCTCCTTCACCAAAAGGATTCGGCAGCCAGCCACCTTCGCTATTGCCAAATGGCTGAACAAATAAACGCCAAAAACCAGAATAAGCCGGGTTGCTATCACGTAGTTTGGTCAGTTTTGTTTGTGTGACAGGTATGCCAGCCGCTTTAAGTTGAGTGAAATGTTTGGAAGGTAGTCCGCCATAAAGAGTATTAAGGGGATCAGAAATAAGCTGTATTTCCAGAGCAGGATAACGCTGTTTTTGTGTAATTAAGGCTTGGGTGAGTTCATCTGAAAGTGCTCTATGTTGTTCCGAACCTTTGCCTTGATAGTCATTAAACAAAAACATTTCAACCAGCACCAGGTGGCGAGCATTGGCAATCATCTCGAACACTTCATCGAAAATCTGCTGCTGTGTTTGACGTTCACCTCCGACAGTAAAGGTTCTGTCTGCTAGAAACTGCACGTTGCTCGCCGTTCGTTGAGGGCCTGAGAAATCAACGCCCGGAGGCAATGGCTTATAAACGTGATAGACGGCGACAGAAATAGATATCAAAAGTAATAACAATAGCCAACGCCATTTACCCTTCCTCTGCTTTTTTGTGCTGAATAAAGATCGTTGTTGTTTACTTTTGAATGACATGTTTATCAATAAGTCCGGTTGATAAAGAGTGACGTGAGAAACGTTTTATCTTTGTTTCGAATTATGACTATTTACATAAAGTATCACTATTCATCGTTATCTATAAATCAACGTGTTTTGTTTTCGTAGACAATATGACGCCCAATGTCGCCTGTAGTTACTGAGTGGGTGCATTGCCTGATTGTTTCATTTTGCGTAATAGTTTTTTAATCATTCGACCTATTATTTTATAAAACCGAATGAGAAATAATGTCTCCACTGATTCGAAAATCGTCAGTGACTTAATGTTTAAAGAATCAAAACTGTAATTAATACAAATACCTATATGGAGATGTTAACAATGTTAAAACACATTTTATTAAGTACCTCAGCAGCGGTTGCCCTTAGCCTGTCAGCAGCGACATTCGCTGCTGATATTGATATGAATGCCAATGCCAATGACCTGGCTATTCAAGGTTATGACCCGGTGGCTTATTTCACTCAATCAGCACCGACTAAAGGCACTAGTGACTATACAGCGACATATAAAAATGCGATCTATCACTTTAGCAGTGAACAGAATCGTGATTTATTCCGTGCCGAGCCAAGCAAATATGCCCCTCAGTATGGTGGCTTTTGTGCCTTCGGTGTCACCAAAGGTAGAAAGTTTGATACTGACCCAATGGCTTGGCGAGTGGTGGATGGCAAGCTTTATCTGAACCTGAATAAAGATGTCCAAAAAATCTGGGTTGAAGATATTCCAGGCTACATCACTAACGCCAATGACACCTGGCCGACGATCAAAACCTTCAGTGATAAAACACTTGAAACGTTCTAGTGCATAAGCCCTGGCTTAACTCAATTGGCTGAGTCAGGGCTTTTATTAAGGAGTGTAAAAATGCAACGAATCAGATCACATGAAGCGCTAGAAGCTGAGAAACAACGTCATGAGTATTTATTACTGAAAATTTCAGCCTCATGGTGCAACCCTTGCCAAATCTATACCCCGATTATTGAGTCAGTCTCGGCATCACGTAGTGATATCAGCGTGGCTGAAGTGGATGTGGATGATATGCCGAACGTGCGTGAGACCTTTCGTGTGCGGTCTGTGCCAACACTGGTCATGCTTAAAAACGGCCAAGAGGTTGATTCACTCGTGGGTTCACAGCCGGTTGAAAACGTACATACGTGGATTAACCACACTATCGAAGCTTAATACTTATATATAAGGAATGATGATATGAAAAATAACGCAATTATTGCAGCCGCCATTGCTGCGACTGTTTCCCTTGGCGTGACAGCCCCGATTAATGCTTATGCTGCCAGTAAAGAGAAATGCTACGGCGTAGCGAAAGCAGGTCAAAACGATTGTGCCAATCTGGCGGGTACGCATTCATGTGCAGCCCAGTCTAAAAAGGATAATGATCCGGGGGAGTGGAAATTAGTACCTGCAGGTACGTGTACTGACCTTGGTGGCTTATCCAAAGATGAAGCGAAAAAGCTTCTCACTAACTAATGACCATGTGCGAACCTATGGAGGCTGAGATGATGCAAGTGGGTGTGGGGCTTCGCTCCAAACATTATGAAGCGGCTTTGCAATCAGCCTCCGTAGACTTCGTTGAAGTGCATACTGAGAATTTTTTTGCTGATGGTGGTGTGTCACATGCCATCCTGGAGATGATTGCTGAGAATTATAAGCTAAGCTTTCATGGGACTTCGCTCGGTTTGGGGTCTTTGGCTCCCCCGCCACTCGTCCATATCCAAAAGATGCGGCGGTTGATTGAACGTTATTCACCCTTTTTAGTATCGGATCACGCTTGTTTTAGCTGGTCGAATGAGGATGGCCATACCGTTCATGCTGGTGATTTGCTTCCGATCCGGTTTGATAAAGAAACGTTGAATGTCATGTGTCGTAACATTCGACGCGTGCAGGATATTTTTGGTCAGCAACTACTGATTGAAAATATTTCATCATATTTACCCATCTCTGGCTCTGTCATACCCGAAGCAGAGTTTTTCAATTTACTTTGTCAATCAACCGGCTGTGCGATGTTGCTGGATCTTCATAACATTCAAGTAAACGCTGTCAATCAGCAGTCCCGGTCACCTTTAGAGGCCGCTTTAGAATTCATATCTGAGTTAGATACTGGCATTGTCGGTGAAATCCATTTAGCCGGAATAGCTGAGCCCTCAGCTGAGATGTGGATTGATGATCATAGTGGACCCGTGAGTGATGAATGTTGGACAGCATTTTCAGCAGCCATCAAACGTTTTGGTAAGGTGCCCACCTTAATTGAATGGGATACCAAGTTGCCTGACTGGTCTGAGCTCACCACTCAAGCCGCCATGGCTAAAGATTATGCCAATCAGGTGTCAGGTCATGGCTAATTATCAGTCAGACCTATTACAGGCCCTTTGGCATCAGGGTGAGTCATCTTTTGGCTCTGAGGTACTGTCTATTTACAGAAATAATCTGCTAATGAATGCTAACAGAGCCTTAGCTATTACCTACCCAACCGTTGTGCCATTGCTTGGTGAGGACGTCTTTAACTCGCTGATTAAAGATTTTATCCAGTATGAAATGTTAGAGGAAGGTGACTGGGGTGTATGGGGCAAAACATTTCCTGACTGGTTAGAGCAGCAAGCTAGCCTGGGTGATTATGCTTTTATTGCTGATTGTGCCCGGCTGGATTGGCTTTGTCATCACGCTGAACGAGCCAGTGATATCGAGAATGTCATGGGATTTGAGATTGCCTCAGAGACGGAATTGGCAAGTCTTAAACTTCAATATTGTGCTGGAGTGACGCTACTTGAATCCAGCTATCCTGTTGTGGATATCTGGCTGGCACATCACTCCCGAGATGAAAATCAACGCCAATCCTTTCTTCAGCAGGCAAAAAACAAACTCACAGACGGTGCAGGTCAACATGCTCTAGTTTGGCGGCCACACTGGAAAGCCAATGTTCGTGAACTGGATGAGACAGAACTTGATTGGATCAAGCTGACGCTTTCTAGTCACGGTATATCTGATGCACTGGACCAGGTTAATCCTCAATTTGATTTTGAAACGTGGTTACAACAATCCACCAGTGAAGGACTTGTCACTGGTTTCTATCAGGAGAAATACGATGACTTATCTTAATTTACGCGTCCCATATCTGGGACATCTGACAAAAGCACGTTCGGTACTTGAATCTTTAACGTTACTGGGCGTCAGGTTTTACTTGTTCTCTGTCTTTTTCTTTGCTGGTTTTAACAAATTAAAAGACTGGGAGTCGACCCTGTTTTTATTTGAATATGAATACATGGTGCCTTTTTTAAGACATGATATTGCGGCTTATCTTGGCACGGCCGCAGAGATTGCTTTACCCGTGTTGCTGCTCATGGGCTTAATCACTCCGGTCGCCGCTATCGGCTTGTTTATCTTTAATATTGTGGCAGTTTTTAGCCTCGCAGACATGCCACCGGCAGCGTTATTACTACATGTTATCTGGGGTGGGTTGCTGTTTGCTTTAATACTATGGGGCCCTGGAAAAATAGCCGTGGATAGATTTGTTTTTAACAGTCACTAATATTCAACCGGCATCAGGAGGTGAGTGACAATGAGTCACTGCCTCCTTTTGTTTTAGTTCAATGATGTTTGTGAACGTAGGTGATCTACCATCCAGTCAATCATGGATTTTGTTCTGGCTGAAGAATAGCGACCTTCTCTATGCACCACATGCACGGGCACGGGTGGATGCTCGTAATCACTCAAAATGATTTTTAATGCCCCACTCTCCAGGCTCTCTGCTACTTGATAAGACAGGAAACGTGATATCCCCATATCCGCTAATACAGCTTTTTCTGCCGAGAAGTTATCGCTGACAGCTAAAAATGGGTCTACCCTGACACTGCTTGCTTTGCCTTTATCAATAAACTTAAGCTCATTACTGGGGCTGAGTCCTCTGGCTAAAATGATTTTATGATTGGATAAATCTTCTGGTTTTTTCGGGTAGCCATATTCTTTCAGATATGCCGTTGACGCACAGAGAACACGACGAATAGCCCCGACTTTGATGGCTTTATAGGATGAATCCTGTAACTCACCAATTCGAATTGCGACATCGACACCCTCTTCCAGCATATTGACGACACGATCAACGAATAAAGCATCCACCTGCATGTCAGGATAGTTTTTTAAATAGCTGATAATGCCATCCATCACATATAGCCGCCCGAATAATACTGAGGCGGTAATTCTGACCATTCCTCTCGGTGTTGCATTTCTACCTCTGACGGCATCATCTGCTTCTTCTGATAGAGCGACAATCTGCTTGGCATCTTTGTAATAGCGTTGGCCTGCATCGGTGATTTGCAGGTGGCGGGTTGTCCTGTGCAATAGCTTTACACCGAGACGTGTTTCCAGTTCTGAAACGGCACGACTAACGGCTGGAGGACTAAGTCTGAGTTTACGTGCTGCACTGGCAAAGCCTTCATTCTCAACCACGGCCACGAAGACAGTCATTAAATGTAGTCGGTCCATTCATTATTCCACTTTATGCAATAGTTAATTAATCATTTGGCTGATTATTATATTTCTGATAATAGCGAATAATGTTCTCGCTGGAAACACAACAGCATTATTTACTGATAACAGGAGAACAAACATGAGCAGAATCAAAACCATCACTGATGATATAGCCAACAATGAACAAGCTGAATTATTTGCTGCTATCCAATCATCACTGGGCATTGTGCCAAACTTCCTTCGGGTCTTTGCTAACTCACCGGATGCCTTAAAAGCGTTCCTGGGCTTTCATCATATTGCTGGCAATGGCTCTTTGGACGCCGCCACACGTGAACGAATTGCGCTGACGCTGGCTCAGAAAAATGAATGTGGGTATTGCTTATCAGCTCACACCGCTATTGGACGTAAGACGGGTTTAAATACCGATGAAATCAATGCCAACCGTCAGGGTGACAGTCAGGATGCCAAAGCCGCTGTTGCTGTGAAGTTTGCACGGACATTAGCTGAGCACACAGGCGAAGTGACGAATGCGGAAGTGCAGGAAATGCGTGATGCTGGTTTCACTGATGCCGATATTGTTGAAGTCATTACCCACACGGGCATGAATTTATTAACCAATATTCTGAGTAAGGCCAGTCGGGTAGATATCGACTTCCCGAAAGTTGAACTGAATCAGGCGGCTTAACGGATATTGCCCGGTCTTTTGCCGATCGGGCAACTATTCTGAGGAGGTGTTATGGCCAGAGCATTTGCAAAAATCGCGTTCACAGACAATGTAAAACAGTTACAGTCTGAAATGGGTAGCCGGGAAACGTATCAGGTATTCGAGCAAGGTGATACCGATGATGTGTGTATTGATAAGCGAACTGAGCAATTTATCAAACAACGGGATAGTTTTTATATTGCCACAAGTAACGATGATGGCTGGCCGTATATTCAGCATCGAGGTGGACCCAAAGGTTTTCTCAAGGTACTGAGTGATAAACAGATTGGTTTTGCTGACTTTCGTGGTAACCGACAGTACCTCACTGTAGGCAATATTCAGGGTAATAATAAAGTCTGTCTGTTTTTGATGGATTATGCTCAAACTCGCCGCCTTAAAATCTGGGGTCATGCTGAGGTGATTCAGGAAGCCGAATACGCTGGCTTGATGGCACAACTTGAACTCGCTGATTTCAGAGCACCTGTTGAGCGAGGCATTGTCATCACCATTGACGCGATGGACTGGAACTGTCCGAAGTACATTACGCCTCGTTATACTCAGGATGAGTTTGTACAGTTTTTAGTTGATGATTAGCGTGTAATTGATTGAAAAAGCTATTTTATTTGCCTTTTACAAGAGCGACAAAAAAATGATCTTATACAATATTGCATTATCGGGTAACTGCCATAAAGTACGACTGATGTTAGCTTTTTTAGGCTTGAATTATCAGACCTATGATTTGGATTTAGGCACATCTGAACAATTAAGTGATGACTTCTTGAAGTTAAATCCATTTGGTCAGGCACCGGTGATTGATGATCAAGGTCTTGTCATTCGTGATAGCCAGGCTATTTTGGTGTATTTAGCTAAAAAATATGGTGAAGACAGGTTTTGGTCGGATGATCCTGCTGAGTTAGCTAATATCACATCATGGTTATCGACAGCAGCCAATGAGCTACAAAATGGCCCGGCCAGATTACGTCTGCATCATAAAATGGGCCGACCTATCGACCTTAAACACGCTACAGATACGACGACAAAACTGCTGAACATCATTGACCGTCACTTAGCTGATAAACAATGGCTAGTCATCGACAGACTGAGTCTTGCAGATATCGCTATGTACCCCTATCTGGCTTTAGCACATGAAGGCCAGGTCGATCTTAGTCCCTATCAGAACATCACTGCGTGGCTGACGCGGTTTGAAGCTTTACCAAACTATATATCCATGCCAGGCATTAATTTATAAATCTATTTTGGAGAACAACACTATGACAACCGATATTAAGCCCCCTCTTCCGCCATTTGATGAAGCCTTGGCTACACAAAAAGTGCGTATGGCTGAAGATGCCTGGAACAGCCGTGACCCGGATCGTGTGGCACAGGTGTATACCGAAGATACTATCTGGCGTAACCGTGCTGAATTTCCTCGTGGCCGCGAACAAGTCAAAGACTTTTTGCAAAAGAAATGGGCAAGAGAACTCGATTACCGTCTAATAAAAGAGCTGTGGGCATTTGAACAAAATCGCATAGCTGTGCGGTTTGCATACGAATGGCATGATGATAGTGGCAACTGGTTTCGTTCGTATGGTAATGAAAACTGGGAATTTAATGAGCAAGGTCTGATGCAGCGTCGCTTTGCTTGTATCAATGATTTGCCGATTAAAGAATCCGATCGTTTATTTCATTGGGCATTAGGTAGACGACCTGATGACCACCCAAGTTTGAGTGATTTAAACTTATAAACAAGCAGCTCCGGACTTTTAGTTCGGAGCTTTTTTCACTCTGGCAATAACAGTGATTCTGAATCTTTGATAAAAGTGGCCCATGTTTCGTTGGGTAACCACTCAGTTAATAAAGCACGTTTTGCTTCAAAAATTGGTTTCTCTTCAACAATACGAAGATAAAGATATAAAAAAGCTGATGCACGGTAGTTCATGGCACAGTGAACCCAGATTTTATGCGCTGAAAATGCTTTCATAATATTAAGAAACTGCTCTAAATGAGTCTGACTGGGGGCGTCAAATGGCACAGGTATGTGGATATACGTCATACCTAGACTGGTGACGATACTGCCTTCATTTTCAATAGCTGACGTAGAATCAGGCATCGCCAGATTGATGATGACTTGAACCCCCTGCTCTGCAATTTGCTCAAACTCGTCGATAGTGGGTTGTCCAGAACTGGCAATGTTAGGTGTCACATTCAACGCATTCTTAATGGTGGTTTCCATTATCGAAATACTCCATTTCTTGTTATGGCGCTTTAAGATTATCATGACCTGTTAACATGAATCATATTGGATAAGCAACGGCATGGCGACTCTTTGTGAACTCTTTGTTGAATTGACACTCTGAATACCTTTAATAATAAAAATAGAATGAACAATAACAATGAAGTTAAAAACAGGATTCGCTTTTTCGTGCTTGCTGATAAGTCAGCTTGTCTCAGCACGTGACTATATAGATGGACATTTACATTACGTCGATTTTTTTCAGGAAACAGATGGCATGCCGGCCTTACTGAAGGTGATGGATGAGAGTGATATAAGCCAGGCTGTCATTATGGGGATTCCCGTTGCCAAGACATGGGATGAAAATGAACCCAAAAAACCACGCTATTATGCGGGGGATGATGCCCCGATTTATTGGTATAGCGGCACCGATCTTGAGCTACACGCTGCGATAAAAAATCTAAGTACTGAACAACAGAAACGCTTTATTCCTTTCTTATCTGGCTTTAACCCAGATGATAAAAATGCGGTGAACCATATCCGTCGTGCATTAGAGCTTAACCCAGGATTTTGGCAAGGCATTGGTGAAGTGTTTACACGTCATGACGATCTCACCGCTTTAATACATGGCAGCGCGCCTCGAGCCAATAGTGAAGCGATGATGAAAGTCTATAAACTTGCCGCTGAGTTTGATTTACCTGTTTTACTACATAGCAATATTACATCAAAACGTGAGCGTAACCCCTTGTATTTAGAAGAATTAGAAGAAGCTCTTGGCAAGAATCCTGATGTAAAGTTTATCTGGGCACATGCTGGTACCAGTAAAGAACTGCATCGTCATCAGGAGGAGCTGGACTTTATCCGACCGCTTCTAGAAGAGCTACTAGAGAAGTACGATAATCTGACCATCGATTTATCGTGGACAATGATTGAACCGTATTTACTCAATGAAAAAGGCAAGCCTCGTCCGAAATGGCTGGCATTACTTAAGCAGTACCCAACGCGGTTTGTGATTGGTAGTGATGTGGTCGGCAGCTTTGATAATATCGGTAAAATTATGCATGGGTTTGATCCAGTATTAGATGCACTACCAGAGGACGTAGCAAAAGCGATTGCTCATGATAACTTTCTCACTCTGTTACCTAACCCGGCTGGTACTGACACAATGAAGGACTGATAGAACATTCCAGCTGACTCTTCTAAATAAAAAAGGAGCCACTAGTGTGGCTCCTCTTCGTTGTTAATCACTCATTTATAGCAAGATTGCTAATAAGATAATGATTGGGATAGGCACACCTATTAACCATAAAAGAATAGCTCGCATAGTATTTCTCCTTAAAAAGAAAGCTCGATATTAACGATATGGTTTAATGAACGATCGCATCACGTTGACGACCACCTATTGTTGCCATCAGACTGCCCATAAATGCACCGATTAATAAGGCAATGAACAACCATAATGACGCAAAGGTTGCTGCTGAAAGTGCCTCTTCCATAGCTTCACGTGCGGCTTGTTCTGCCTCGTCAGCCTTAGCTAACGCACGATCAATGACTTCGTTAACACGTTGTTCGGCTTGTTGCTGGTTCAGGTTAGTGTAGTTCGCCACTATACTAACCACATACTGTTTGTCATTTTCATTCAATTCACCATCCTGTAGTGATTGAACAACAATAGTGCTGAGCTCATTACGTATATCATCATCGGCACGTTCAACCATTTGTTGGCCTGTTTCCGTACGCAAAAGTGCATTGCTAACATAGTCTGATGACTCAGAGATCGCGTTACTGATCACCGGGGTAGCTGAGGCTGCACCAGTTGTTATCGCAGCGCCTGTTTTAGCGGTTCCTGTAATAGCCGCACCGACACTTGAGACAACTAATGTAGCAACTATTAAGGTCGCAACCGCCCAACTGATCAGACCATGAGCGGTGTCACGAAAATAGCTTTCATCTACATGAATATCTACCCAACGCGTTCGTAAGCGCCCAGCTACATAACCACCGAGGCCTGAGGCAAGTATTTGGGTAATGGTTAACCAGACAATGGTTGATACACCGATGGTCTCCATACTTAAGCCTTCACTTTCCCACGGTGAAATAACAGAGAAGCCAAGACCAAAACCCAGGATCAATAAAAGTAAAGTCATCGCGGCTGCGATGGTGGCACCGGCAAAAATTGAAGCCCATGACACACTGCTGTCGTTATTCGTTCTGAGAATGTCCATATTGCGTCCTTTATATTTTTTAGAATCAGTATTTATGAATAAATACTGCATTGTGATTGTTCACCAGCATCTTAACTATGACTGACTGACCTCTTGAAAAACGAATACTCAAAATTGAAATGCACAGCTTAATGGTGAATAGTGTTAAGAAAAATCAGCTGTTAAGTGATGAAGAACAAGCTGATGCTAACAACTTAATTTTGTATTTGGCTTTACCTAGGTTAAGAGAGCGAAAGTCGTCTCAATATATTTAGACTGTGACAATTTTCTTGCTCCAATGCCGGATGCCATTAAGCACTTTTAGGCATCGCGTGTAATATGAAATAAGTCATTGAAACAGCGCCAAGACAACAGGTTGAGTACCAAGATTGCTATATTTTAACTAAGGGTCGCTTTTTGTTCTGTTATTAAATAATTGAACTTAAATGAGATTCACATAGTAGTGTCATTAAGGAGTGGGACATGCAATATCGTCAAATGGACAGTATTCACACAGGAATAGCGCAAGCCAATAACAAACAAGCGGGTAAGGCACAGCCTATTCTCATTATTGCTATCGCATTTGTAGCTTTACTTGTGGCTACCCAACTGGCACTACCAACCTTAGTCAAAAATTATCTCAATGAGAAGCTAGCCAATATGGGCGATTACAGTGCGCATATTGAGGATGTTGATATCGCACTCTGGCGTGGTGCCTATACCTTAAACAGCATTAAGATCGTCAAAACAGACAGAGATATCCCCGTCACCTTCTTTGAGTCGCATAGCATCGATCTCTCAATTAGCTGGTCCGCACTACTCCGTGGTGCAGTGGTAGCTAATGTAGAGCTTATCGATCCTGAAGTACATTTTGTGGATGCAAATGATGAGAAGGTGCAAACAGGTGCTGGCACCGATTGGCGAGAGATGCTGCAACAACTGCTACCAATTAGAATCGAACGTCTTGCTATAAAACAAGGGCAGCTGCACTTTCACAACTTTCAGTCTGAACCGCCCGTTCACCTTGTATTGAGCGATTTAAATGGACAGTTTAGCGGTTTGAGCAATCGGGATGATGCCAAAGATTCGGCATTATCTTTTAAAGGAACAGTGCTAGAAACGGCTAAGTTATCTATCGATGGAAAGCTGAACCCGCTCGGAAGATTTCGTAATTTTGATATTAAATTAAAAGTAGAAAATGTCGATGCCGTCAAACTCAATGATCTGACTGAAGCTTATGCCAACTTTAATATGGAGTCAGGTCAGGGTGAGTTGTTAATGTCCCTCAAAGCGGTGGATGGACAGCTAGAGGGATACGCCCGTCCCATTTTAGATAACGTGACCATCTTAGATCTTAGTGAAGACAGTGATGAAGGACTCATTAATGTTGTGTGGGAATCAGTTATGGCCGCATTGGGACAAATTTTCCGTAATCAACCTAAGGACAGAATTGCTGCCGAGATTCAGATCAGTGGCAGCTTGGATCAGGAGAATATTAGTCCATGGCAAGCTTTCTTATCCATACTGCATAATGCTTTTGTGGAAGCCTACGATAAACAATTTCGACAAGAATAGTGTGTTTGTTTAGTGATAAACAGCTTAGTCTGCGTAACCACTGCCAATGGCTCGAAATGGCATTTTTAGTCCGAGTTCTTTAACTTGTAAGCCTACCCAGGCCGGAAAAGTGTTGCTATTCGGACCAGGTAATAAAGAATACTCATCTGCCCAGGGGTAATTGGCTACTGCGGTTTTAATTTCAGGAATTAATTCGGCGGCTTTATTCCCTTTTAGAGACAATATTTTCTCGGGTCTGGCACCATACCAATAGGTGTCTGGTGTCGTAGTTTGAAACTCACGTAAAGCAGACAAACCACGCTCTACTCGCCAGCCCACCACTTCATAGACCGTATAATTCGCCGCATTTTCTGGTTTTATCGCTATCCAGGTATGCACGGCGAACCAGCCTCGCCAGCTAAACGCATCAGCAGCATATACCTCGATGATGGCTTGTTTTTCTACCTTCGGATCAGCTGCAATACCAGCAGGTTCACGACTAGCCGTTCGCCAGTCTTGAGAGGTGCAAGCATTCAAGGCAAATACCAACATAAATGTGGTCACCACATTAAGTAAACGTGTCATCACGATCTAAACCTTGACTGGAGTGTGGTAAAGAGATTTCAACACGCAAACCGGTTTTTGTATTGGCAATCTTTAGCTCGCCATTGAGAATATCGACAATGGCTTTGGTGATGCTCAAGCCCAGACCAAAATTACCTTTTTTCTTGTCATGCACAAAACGATTAGTCACATTTGGTAATAACTCAGCATCAATGCCCCCTGCTTCATCCGTTATCTTCCAGGTCACAAAATCATCTTGTTCTGTCACCAGGATTGACACTGACTGCTCTGGCACCGAGAATTGAATGGCATTTTTTATCACATTTCTGATAGCGACAGCGACAAGTTCTTGTGGCAAAAATAAATCCTGATCGCTATGAATAATTTTATGAATTTCTACCTGACTTTCTTTGATCATAGCGTGAAGCGGCGTTAATGCTTTGCTAGTGATTTCGCTAGCGCTGCTGCTTACCGTGATCGCTGCCATCTGCTCGGCATCGAGTCTTGCCAGCATTAATAATTGATCAAGCAGTTCTGTTAGCTGTTTAACCGCCAGGTTGGCTTGTTTCAGATTGCAGTCCGCTTCCGCACCTTGTTTGAGCATGGCGACTTGTAGTTGGGTCGTAATGCCTGCCAACGGTGTTCGCAGTTCATGAGCAGCATCTGCAGTAAAGCGACGTTCACTTTCCAGCACGGCTTTGACTCTAGCCAACAAAGCATTAAAGCCGGCAATCACCCCCTTGACTTCACTTGGCACATCGTCAATTTCGATGGGTGTCAAACTGCTGCCCGTATGGGTATCAAAATGATCCTGTAGCTGTGTCATGGGTTTAAATACGCGCTGAATAATAAAATACAGAGAGATAATCAGCGTCAAAACAGCCAGTACCCAGGGAATCACTACCCCAATCAAGACGATATTAAAGAGTTGACGACGCTTATCCAGCTTCTCGGCAGTTGTGACTGAAATGCCGTGCTCGGTTAATTTGAATACGCGCCAGATAGTGCCATTATCCCGAACGAAGCTGTAGCCATCTTTGACAGAGGTTAAGACATCACGGTTATCATCTTCAGTGCTGATAATTAATTCGCCATCAATACGAGTGACATTACAGACAATGACCTCTGTATTTTCTCTATTTTTTTCTATTTGTTGAATCAGTTCATTGGTCAATGATGAGGATGGCTTTTCATTCTTTACATCGTATTGATGAACAATATGAGACAACATTTTTGCTGAGGCGGCTAAGCGATCATCAAGAATCTGTTTCACATCGCTTTTAATGGTGTGGTACATGAATGGACCGATAGCCAAACATAAAATACCGGTGACCAGAAGTACCGACAGCAGGAGTTTATTTCTTAGGCTACCTTTCATTGTTTGTCCACGGCTAAAAAATAGCCTAAACGGCGTTCAGTACAAATGAGATCCGTACCCAGCTTTTTACGCAAGTTATGAATATGTACTGCGACAGCGTTACTTGCCACGCCCTCAGCCCAGCCATAGAGTCTATCTTGTAATTGTTCCGTGTTCACCACTTTTCCTGGTTGATGCATCAAGGCTTCAAGCACAATCAGTTCACTTTTAGATAACTTAACTGGAAGACCATTCGCTTTGACTTCACCTTTAGTGGGATTGAAACTAATGTGCTCGAAAGTAATCACATTATCTGCCCGGCCAGCGATACGGCGTGTGATGGATTGTAATCGCGCCACTAACTCATCAAAGTCGAAGGGTTTCGTCAGATAATCATCGGCACCAGCAGAAAGACCGGTGACTCTATCCGGGATAGCATCTCGTGCAGTCAGGATAAGTACAGGCAGTAATATTTTATTTTGACGCCACTTGGTCAGTAATGTCATGCCATCGTAATCAGGTAATGTTAAATCAAGTATCACGACATCATAGTTCACATGCTGAATAGCCTGATTGGCAGTATGGGCATCTGTTACCCAATCGGTGCTGTGGCCTAATGTTTCCAGCCCCTGTTTGATGCCATCACCGACGATGTCATTGTCTTCAACCAGTAAAATATACATACATGATTCCCAATAATTACACACTTATTATGGTTATTAACATTAAGTGAATATTAAAAACGACATAATGTAGAGCTAACGTTTGACTCATAGACTTGATGTAAATTACACAGCTTTATGTATATGTTGCTCTGATTAACGAACCAGTAACCCAATTAAATTTTTATAAGAGATGTTTACCATGCGAGTCATTCCTTTAACACTCATATCTGCTTTTTCCTTAATGTTAGTTGCTTGTTCTGAGCCTGAGAATCAACCTGCTGAACAGGCCGCTCCCCCACCAGTTGAGGTGGATGTAGCTGTTCCTCTTCAACATAAACTGACGGATTGGGATGAGTTTACAGGCCGTTTCGAAGCCATCAATAACGTTAATTTAAGAGCACGGGTAACGGGCTATCTCATAGAGAAAAAATTTAAAGATGGTCAGCAAGTTAAAAAAGGCGATGTATTGTATGTGATTGACCCTCGACCTTTTCGTTATGAGCTAAAGCAAATTCAGGCGCAACATGAACTCGCCAAAAAAGAATTGGATCGCGCCCATCTGTTGCGTGAATCCAACGCGATTTCACAAGAAGAAGTCGACAGACGTTTCCAGGAACTTCAAATTACAGAAGCGTCATTAAACAATGCCAAACTTCAGTTAAGCTTTACTGAAGTGACTTCGCCCATCGACGGCAAAATCAGTGATAGTTATGTTGATATCGGTAATATGGTTGAAGAAAACGAGACGATTTTGACACGCATCGTCAGTACCAACCCTATTCACTTCCGCTTCGAAGGCTCGCAAGGCGACTTATTAAAATATCTCCGTCTTGATCGTGCAGGTCAACGCCCCAGCAGCGATTCCAGTCCTAACCCTATCTATATCAAACTGATGGACGAAGATAAGTTCTATCACGAAGGCAAAATGCACTTTGTTGACAATGTGGTCGACGATGCCACCGGTACGATTCAGGCCACCGCTACGGTGAACAACGATGAAGGCATTATTTATCCAGGTCTGTTTGGCCGTGCTCGCTTGTTAGGTCGTGCTAACTATGACGCCATACTGGTGCCTGAGAATGCCATCAACACAGATCAGGATAAAAAGTTCGTATATATCAGCGATGAGAACAATGCCATCAAACGTCAGTATGTCACGGTTGGCAATTTACTTGAAAATGATTTGATTGTGGTCAGCACTGGCTTAACGGGTAATGAAAAAGTTGTTGTAAATGGTATTCAACGCATACGAGCTAGTGGTCAGGAAGTTACGCCTAATGTTGTCGAACTTGAGTGGAAACCACTCAATGTTTTAGGAAAACAGGCTGCTGATGACACAACGAACACCACAAAAACTGATAAGGAATAAGCGACTGTGAATTTTCCAAAATTCTTTATTGATAGGCCTATTTTTGCTTCGGTACTTTCCATTATCGTTGTCATTATTGGCTATATGGCCTATTTGAGTTTACCGATTGAGCAATACCCACAAGTAGCACCACCGACGATTCAAGTATCAGCGACGTATCCTGGTGCAACCGCAGAAACAGTGGCTGAAACGGTGGCCACACCGATTGAACAGGAAGTCAACGGGGTTGAGGGCATGCTTTATATGTACTCACAATCCTCTGCCGATGGTTCAATGACGTTGAGCATTACCTTTGAACTGGGAACGGATCTGGATACAGCCCAAGTATTAGTTCAAAACCGCGTCGCTATAGCTGAAGCCAAATTACCAGAAAGTGTTCGTGCTTTAGGTGTGACCACCAAGAAGAACTCACCTGATCTGATGATCGTTATCAACCTCTCCTCACCAGATGGTACCTACGATCAAAATTATCTTGCTAACTATGGCGTATTGAATATACGTGATCGTATTCGTCGTATTGATGGTGTGGGTGAAGTCCCTGTTTATGGTGCCTCAGATTATGCGATGCGTATCTGGTTAAAACCTGACTTAATGCAGTCTTATGATATCGCGGCGGGTGATGTTATCTCTGCTATCCGTAATCAAAATGTCCAGGTCGCCAGTGGTACCTTAAACCGTGCACCACAACCCGATCAGAACTATTACGAGTACATCGTCCAGACACAAGGTCGATTAACGACACCTGAAGAGTTTGGTGAAGTTATTGTTAAAGCCAGTGATGATAGTCGTATTGTTCGACTACGTGATGTGGCGCGAATAGAACTAGCCGCACAGGAATACATCACCAAAGGTTATTTGGGTGGTAAACAGGCGGTTGCCTTGCCTATTTTCCAACGTCCTGGTACCAACGCGATTGAAACAGCCAATCAGATCAAAGCTGAAATGGAAGATATCGCGGCTGAATTTCCACCGGGTATGACTTACGAATTTGCCTATAACCCGACGGACTTTATCGAACAATCGGTTGATGCAGTAAAAATGACCGTTTATGAAGCCGTTTTTTTGGTGGTCATTGTTATCCTGGTTTTCTTACAAACCTGGCGTGCAGCGATTATTCCTATTGTGGCTATTCCAGTATCACTTATTGGTACGTTTGCAGTGATGTCAGCCATTGGTTTCTCGTTAAACAACCTGACATTATTTGGTCTGGTTTTGGCGATTGGTATCGTGGTGGATGATGCGATTGTTATCGTTGAAAATATGGAGCGGAACCTGCGTAATGGACTGTCGCCTCGTGAGTCAGCCCGTAAAACTATGGATGAAGTAGGTTCAGCATTAATTGCCATGGGGCTGGTATTGGTTGCCGTCTTTCTGCCAACCCTGTTCCTTGAAGGCATTTCAGGTGAGTTTTACCAAGCCTTTGGAATTACCATCGCTGTTGCCACCATGATCTCGGTCGCTGTATCACTGACCTTATCACCAGCACTCGCCGCCATTTTGATGAAGTCTCACGATCAGGATAAACCAGAGAAACCCGTTAAATGGTACCGCTCACCGGTAAAAGCATTTTTCAATGGTTTCAACCGTGGTATGGAAGGCTTATCGAATCGCTATGGGTGGTTTGTCGGTAAAACCATTCGCATGGGACTGATCATGTTAGTGATTTATGCGGGCCTGATGACCTTAACCGCATTTCAGTTTAACCGTGTACCGACGGGGTTTATTCCGTCACAAGATCAAGGTTCGTTGATCGTGGCTATCACATTGCCTGACGGCGCCTCGTTTGATGCTACGGACAAGGTGGTTCAGGCGGTCACTGAGGAAATGTTAGCCGTACCCGGTCTGAAAAACGCGGTTGGTTTTACAGGGTTTTCTGGCGCGACCAGAACCATTCAATCTAATGCCGCCGTGATATTTACACCACTAGACCCATTTGAAGATCGTATAGCTAAAGGCATTGAATATCAGACTATCTTAAGTGATATGCGTGCTGTGGCTGCCAGCTTCAAAGAAGCCAAGGTGGCGGTATTTGAACGCCCTCCTGTGCCCGGTATTGGTAGTGCTGGCGGCTTCAAGATGATGCTTCAGGATCGTGGTGGCCGTGGCTTAAAAGTATTAGAGCAAGCAGCAACCGATATGGCCGCTGCGGCAAATAGCCCTGATAGCCCTGCTACAACGGCTGTTTATTCTTTCTTTAATACTAATAATCCGCAAATCTATTTGGATATTGACCGTAATAAAGCTGAACGACTGAACGTACCTGTGCCTGATGTATTTGAGGCATTAGAAGTCTTTATTGGTTCAGTCTATGTTAATGATTTCAATTACTTAGGAAGGACATTTAGAGTAACCGCTCAAGCTGAAGCTGAAGATCGTTTATCTGTAGATGATGCACTTCGAATCCGTGTCAGAAGTACTAATGGCGATATGGTGCCTCTAGGCTCGTTTGCCACAGTGCGTGATACCTCTGGCCCTTCTCGAGTGCCACGCTATAACTTATATCCAGCAGCAGGTGTTATGGGCAGTAGTGCGGAAGGCTTCAGTAGTGGCCAAACACTTGATGCCATGGAAGAACTAGCAGAAAAAATTCTGCCTGATGGCATTGGTTATGAGTGGACTGAAATTGCCTATCAGGAGAAAGCAACCGGTGATACTGCTGCTTTGGCTTTCCTACTAGCTGTTGTGTTTGTGTTTTTATTATTGGCTGCACAATATGAAAGCTGGGCATTGCCGTTCTCTATCATCCTGATTGTACCGATGTGTCTGTTATCAGCGATCACCGGTGTTTATCTGGCAAAAATGGATAACAATATTCTGACGCAAATAGGCTTGGTCGTGCTGGTAGGTTTAGCATCGAAAAATGCCATATTGATTGTTGAGTTCGCCCGAGAGCTGGAGCGTCAGGGACGTTCTGTCTGGGATGCAGCCGTTGAAGCAGCCAGACTACGTTTACGCCCTATTTTGATGACATCCTTCGCTTTCATTCTAGGTGTTGTGCCCATGGCCATCGCTCAAGGTGCGGGTGCTGAAATGCGTCAGGCATTAGGTATCGCAGTGTTTTCAGGCATGCTTGGCGTGACCTTCTTCGGGTTAATATTTACCCCAGTGTTTTATGTGATTTGTCGTCGGGTTGCGCTTTACTTCAAACCTGAACAGGCGACAGGAGAAAAATCATGAACAAAATGATCTTGTGTACCTTAATTAGCCTGTCCATCACTGGCTGTGCTCAATTTCGTGATTATCAGTCACCCACGACGGATAAGACGGTTGAAGCGACACAACTGAGTGATGACACCTACCAGTTTGCTAATGCACAGCAACCTATCGCAGATTGGTGGACAGCTTTTCAGGATCCACAATTAACGCAACTCGTTGAAAAAGCATTAGTCCATAATCTGGATGTACGGATTGCACTGGCGAACCTACAGGCGGCTCGTGCTTTATCCAGAGCAGTGGGTTCAGATAGATACCCGACAGTCGATGCAAACGGTGGTTATAGTCGTAACCTGTATTCTGAGGAAACACAAAATGCGAACACTCGCGCGGCTGATATCTATGAAGCAGGCTTTGATGCCAATTGGGAATTAGATATTTTTGGACGTGTCAGCTATGGCATTGAGTCACAACTGGCTCAGGAACAAGCTATCGCTGCCGACTTGCAACAAATGTATGTCAGTGTCGCCGCAGAAGTCGCAAGACAATACTTTACTCTACGCGGGGCACAGTATCGTTTGGATATTGCTGAGCGAAATGCTGAAAATCAAAATGAAACCTTTGAATTAACAGAAAAGATATTGAATGCCGGCGGAGCCAGTGCTCTGGATGTGAGTCGTGCCAAAACACAACTCAGTCTGACTCGCTCCACGATTCCACCATTAAGAGCGCAGATAGATTCGACCATAAACAGTCTTTCTGTTTTAACAGGGCAAGTACCAGATGCTTTACGTAGTCGTTTGTCTGAGACTAAAGCTCTACCGACATTACCGCTAACAGTAGCCGTGGGCGACGTGCAACAGTTGCTTACCCGACGCCCAGATATCCGCTCAGCTGAACGTACATTGGCAGCCAGTGTGGCGGATTATAATCTGACCGTGGCGGATTTATTTCCCAAGGTCAGTATTCTTGGCTCTTTAGGTTTTATTTCTACTAATTTGAGTAGCTTTGGTACCACTGCCCTCGCCGGCTCAATTGGTCCATCGATCAGTTGGCAAGTCTTTGATCGTGATCGCTTGAAAGCGTATGTCGATCAAGCTGATGCCCAAACTGAAGTTGCGTTGGCACAATATGAGAAGACGGTATTATCAGCACTTGAAGAATTACAGTCCGCGATGAGTGATTTTTCTAACGAGGAACAACGGCGTGCTGAATTGCAAGAAGCTGCGGCTTCGGCAAAACAATCTGCCACCATGGCCAGAAATCGCTTTGATAGTGGCTATGATAATTTTCTTGATGTGCTAGATGCTGAACGAACATTACTGGAAGCAGAAGATACCTTAGCAAACAGCGAAATTACTTCAGGGCTTAATTTAGTCGCTATTTACAAAGCCTTAGGTGGTGGCTGGCAAGTCAAACCTTAGCAGCGTTAATATGATCAGGGCGTTAGTAACTAGCGCCCTTTTTCTTTAACAAGATATTTTTGCTGCTAAATAATTTACAACTCAAAGCCAGCCAAGCAAGACGGCCAAAAATGCTTAATTGTCAGGGGCATCTGCTGCTTGTCTGATAACGCATTGCTGACAAATACAGGCTTTGCCTCTCTGAGTTGAAGGTACCTGCTCTAAAAGGGTCTGGCTAATTATCATATCCGCTTTATGACACCAACAATCAGCCGGATTATTATCAACTGATAAATTGCCACAAGCGTTTGGACCACCACATATGGGACATCTGTCAGCGAAGACGCCTTGACTCTCAGTCATATGTGATGAATTTTATCCAGTCGAGTATTCAAAAATTCAACCCCAGCCATAATGTATCTATCCTAATAATTGACTGGTGATAGAAGCATTGTTCGCCATACAAAACCATCAATGATAGTGGCTTGTTTAGTTCACTGATTGCTGATTCAGTTCAAGCCAGTCTGTTAGTAATAATGGTTTGTAAAAGTAATAACCTTGAATCAGATCACATGCCTTTGAGCGAAGGTACGTCGCTTGTGTAACCGTCTCAACACCTTCTGCAACCACTTTTAACTTCAGGGCTTTTGCCATTGATATCACCATATCCACAATCGGGTAATCCCCATCTTCACTATGGATTTTGTCAATGAACGACTTATCAATTTTTAATTCATCAATAGGCAATTGACTTAGATAGCTTAGATTGGATTGTCCCGTGCCAAAGTCATCAATCGCGATCCCAAACCCGGCTGTTTTGAGTGCATGGATAACCGATGTTAATAGATTGATATTCTCAGCCATCACTGATTCTGTGACTTCGAAAATAATCTGGTGAGTGGGCACATTATATTGTTTACATATGACTTCGAAGGTGTCAACTAATTTGGTATCAGCGAGCTGTCGAATACTGAGATTAACCGATATTTTTTTGTGAAAATCAGGCACTCGCTGTCTAATCGATTTGAGCATTTCACAGACCTCCTCAAGCACAAAATACCCAACATCCACAATCACACCTGTACTTTCTGCCACACCGATAAAATCTAATAGATTAAGTGGTGCTGAATTCACATTGTCCCAGCGTAATAACGCTTCAGCAGAATCCACCTGATTAACTGAATTGACTTTAGGTTGATAAACCACACTGAGTGAAGAAAAATCCAGACCACTTAACATAGATTGGGCAAGAGCAGCGACTTTCACAGTCCTGCCATAGTTTGTGTTTTCTACAAAAATGAGCTCACCAGATTTGCCTGTTTGTTTATGATTTTTCAGTGCATCTTCCAGCATGGGTAACATAGCACCATTTTTAACGGTGTCACTTTCAAAAAAAGACATGACCGCACTAATCGATAATTTATGCTTAAGTTGATGACTAACTGACTCTAATAAAATAGAAAAGGCATCCTGAACGGCATCTTTTATATTAGCGTAGTTAACCTTTTCAATAGGTTGAATTGATTTGATGATAAATATATCACCACCGACACGATATATTCTGACGGGTAGGTTTTGCATCAAATGCTTGAGCTCGGTGGCGACATCGACGAGTAACTGATTGCAGTGGGCATGGCCATAAACAGCATTCAATTCGTTAAACCTATCAATATTCAGCAGACAGCCGAGGTAGCTTGCCCTGTTACTTTTTTTACCATAGATTTTTTCTAAATCAAGTTCTAGCGCCTCTCTGGAATATACGCCTGTTAAAGAATCATATAGCGCGGCTTTGAGTAAGCGAGCTTGTGTTAATTTCTTCTCAAACTGATCACGGATCACATATAAGAAATGAAAATCCTGCTCGCTTTTATGTAAAGACACGCCTACTTCGACTTCGATAGTCTGACTATTTTGTTTGCTTAAATCCATCTGTTTGAATATGGGCGTGAAGTCATGCTGCTCAGTTATGGTTGATGTTTCTTGGTGATGAGCAAGTTGATCATCGGGAATAATATCTTTGATATTTCTATTGGTCAGGTCATCGTATCCAAAGAGAGACTGACTATAATCGTTAGCCAATTCTATGTTGCCTTCTACATCTGTGATCATGACGGCCTCAGTCAGCATGCTTAATAGATGTACAAATTGCTCTTTCAATTGCTCTAGTTGAGTCTGTGAAGTTGATTTAACGGTATTAGCTATATGCGTTCGATTGATCAGCATCGAACGAATTTTTCTCTCAAGTAACAGTTCGTTTACTGGTTTTGTAATAAAATCTATAGCACCATGAGATAATGACTTGAAGTGATTATCAAATTCGCCATGGGCGGTGATGACGATGACATTGATATGTTTCAGCTGCTCATTGTTGCTGAGTTCAGTTAAAACATCAAAGCCATCGACATCAGGAAGTCCGATATCTAACAAGATGATATCAGGAACGATATCCCTGGCTGTAGCTATGGCACTCGCCCCTGAGTTAGCCACATAAATATCGCCTAAACTTTTTAATACAGTTGATAATTCCAGAATAATGACTGGATCATCATCAACGATTAAAATTTTTGTTTCCATACTCATGCTATTCACTCATCAGTTACATTCAGTATTAGTTTTTTCACTTTCTTCTATACTAGAATAAGCTGCCAATTTATAGTTGTTTCTCCCACCACTCTTCACTTCATACAATAAATCATCGGCTTTTTTTATAAATTGATTGATGGTGTGCTTGGTATCGTGTTTGTTGATGACGACACAGCCAAAACTCATCGTCACGTTGATGGATATATTGTTGTAACTATATTCGGATGAAGCAATCGCCTGACGTAGTCTTCTTAAAATAATGTCGGCTTCTGCCTCCGTTGCTTCACAATAAATTAAAAATTCTTCACCACCAAACCTGGCAGCAGTCTCGAACGGCCGAATGCTATTTCGCATACGATTGGATACATCGATTAATACGCGATCACCAATTTGATGACCGTAGGTATCATTAATGTGTTTAAAAAAATCAATATCAGCGATGATAAGACAATGACTGATCGATTTATCAGAACGGGCTAGTCTGGCAAGGTGTGTTTCGCAGGCTTTAATGGCAGCGCGTCTATTTAATAAGCCGGTCAACTCATCTGTATCGGCCAGTGATAAAAGCTTTTGTTGCATCTTAACAATACGCTCACCCACTCTTAATCGAGCGATAAATACGGCACCATGAATAGGCTTTTCAATAAAATCATCAGCCCCCACGTCTAGTGCTTTTTGTTCGATTTGACCAAAAGAGTTGGAGGTAATCATGATGATATATGGCGTGAGACTTAAGTTCAGCGCTATGATTTTCTGACATAGCTCCAGGCCATTGACTTCTGGCATCATCCAGTCAACAACAATGATTTCCGGACTAGTGTCTCTGTTTGAGATAATTTCAATCGCTTGAGTGGCGTTATTGGCTATTAACGCATTCATACCTGCTTTTTGTACAAAGCTACTAGTCGTGATGCAATCGATATCATTGTCGTCAACAATCAGTACATGCATGTGCATTTTTTCCATGACAGTGAATTTTGATACCAAGTTTCTACTTCTCAATCTTAACTATCAAGCCTTAATATTCATTTTTTATCAAATCCTATAGGATCAACACATCATTAAAATAATTTCTTCATAGATTGTTTTTTATGTCGATACATAAAAAATACCAACTCTGTTACTCTCAGTGCATAGCTAAGGGAAGATCATGGATTCAGAAAAAATCTTTACTCAACCAAAAGATAATATCTCTGTCGGGAGACGTTCTTTTATCAAAAAATCTGGTGTATTAGCTGGCCTATCCGTTTTATCAAGCAAAGCGCCCTTTGTCTTTGCCAGAACGACACCAACTTTACGCGTGATGGGCACACACGTGACGCTACAAGAAGAGATAAGACAACAAGCCATGGCTGATCTTGGTATTAATATCGTTTTTGAACCAGGTGGCGAGGCTGAGCTTATTCAAAAAGCCACAACACAACCAGGTTCCTTTGATATCTATGAGCAATGGACCGATAGTATTCGACAGCTCTGGCAGGCATCTGTAATTCAGCCCATTGATACGGAACGTTTAAACTACTGGGATGAAATCAATGCCCTATCAAAAACAGGGAAAATTGCACCTGAAGCTAATATTGGCTTAGGTGATGCACCACATAAAATTTTAAATATTCAAGCTGATGGCAGTTTAGGAACTGAATTCACCGGCAAGATTAGTTTTTTACCCTATGTTCACAATGTGGATTCATTTGGCTATAACACGAATGCCATAAAAAAAGGCATTCCGTATGAAACGGAAAGTTGGTCCTGGTTACTAGATGAGCAATATCGCGGAAAAGTGGGCATTGTTAATTCTCCGACCATCGGTATCTTTGATTTGGCTCTGGCTGCAGAGAGTAAAGGTCTGATTAATTTCAATGATATGAGCGATATGACGCAAACCGAAATTGATGGCCTCTTTTCTATTTTGCTGGATTTCAAAAAACAACATCACTTTGCAGGTTTCTGGAATTCGGTACCTCAATCAATTGATTATATGCGTCAAGGTCGGGTACACCTGGAAAGCATGTTTTCACCGGCAGTATCAGCACTCAATGGCGATGGCATACCAGTTACTTATGCAGCCCCCAGAGAAGGTTACCGTGCCTGGCATGGTGTGATGTGTTTATCCAGTGAATGCCAAGGGTTTGTCAAAGATGCCGCTTATGATTATATGAACTGGTGGCTAAGTGGTTGGGCTGGTGCTTATGTTGCCCGTCAAGGTTATTACATTTCAAATCCGGAACGATCAAAACCTTTATTAGACAAAAATGAATGGGATTACTGGTATGAAGGAAAAGAGGCCACAGCGGATCTAAAAGGTACGGATGGCAAGATTTCAGTCAAGGCTGGTGATATCCGTACCGGCGGAGCCTACACCACACGATTAAGCAATATCGCTGTCTGGAATACGGTTATGCCAAATTATGATTATTCGCTACAAAAATGGTATGAGTTTTTATTAGCATGAGTAAATGGCATCAATCTACACTGATGAGTCAGCTTGGGATACGCAAGCGTGTCTTTATTGGTTTCGCCAGCCTTGCGTTGATTTCTTTGTTTATTGTCATTGTGAATTTATTTTCTCTGACAAATGTTGAAAAACTATTCAATGACTATACAAAGTCTATTTCTTATACACGGCTGATGTCTGAAGTCGAAGCAGATATTATTGAACTTAATCGAAAAATATTAGTATTTCGCATCACGGATAGTCAGTCATCCATTACAGATATTCAACGATTATTAAAAAACCTACAAACGAGTATTCATAGTCTTTCTGTTTCATCGGAGTCCAGTGAGGAATCAGCTGCCATTTATCCCAAATTTACCGATTCACTTGAGAACCTCTACGAGAAAACGGCAAAATTGAATGATGAACGTTTGGTGTTAAAGCAGTTACATAGTCAACTGGAACAACAGTTTAGTTCTGTTTATGACATGCTCGACACCATGACAAAGCAACATAAGAAGTCTGAAGAAGTGATTTTATTGTATGAAATTCGTTCTTCGATCGCTTTTGCTCAGAATCAAATTATTCAATACTTTCAGAGCCGTACCAACAAAACGCGTTTAAATTTCGTTGACACATTTAATCAAGCAAAAACGGATATTGCTGTCTATTCAGAGCTCGCTTCCACCTCTGAAAAAGAAAGACAATTAATCATTAATCTCAACAATCAACTTGATACCATCAAAAATACCTTCTTTCGTACGATTCAAGCAGATCGCAATTTTATTTTTCTGGTCAATGTGGTGATTGCAGGGGAAGCCTCTGAATTAAAAAGCCTGTCTGTGCAATTAAAAGATTATTCCATTGAGAGACAAACAGCACTTTTTAGTAGCACCAATAATAATCTGCAACTATATAAGTTTATCGCTTTTATCGGTTCCTTTTTTCTGATGGCCATCGCCCTCATGATTTCTGGCAGGGTCAGTCGCGCTATCACGGTCCCCATTTCTGATATCAGTAAGACATTTGAAGATATCAGTTCTGGTCGAGAAACCTTATCTATTCCTGGTATCGATCGGCATGATGAAATAGGTAAGTTAGCCCGATCGGCTACCTTATTTAAACAAAGTGCGGATGAAACAAAACGCCTCTTAAAAGAAACAGAAGAATTAGCTGAAAAATTAAGTTTAAGAGAAGTGGAGCTGGAACTGTCTGCGAAGAAAGCAAATGCAGCCGCCGATGCAAAAAGTGCTTTTCTGGCGAATATGAGTCATGAGATAAGAACACCAATGAATGGCATCCTTGGCATGATTAATCTGCTAAGCGATACCCAACTTACGGAAAAACAACATCAGTTTGCCCACAACATTAAAATCAGTGCCGAATCATTGATGCGAATCATTAATGATATTCTGGATTATTCAAAAATTGAGTCTGGCAAGCTCTCTATTGAAGAAATGGCATTTAATTTAGAAAAACTGATTTCAGATATTGGCAGAGTGGTTGAACCCAATGCACATAATAAAGGCCTTCAAGTCCTCTGCCCTGCCAATGCAATTGAGAATGTACAAATTATTTCTGATCCAATTCGTCTCAGACAAATCCTGCTTAACCTGCTTTCTAACGCCGTCAAATTTACCGAAAATGGTTCAGTCGAACTCATGATTGATATCAAGTCAGTCGATGACAACAGCCTTAACCTTGATTTTTCTGTTATTGATACTGGCATCGGCATATCAGAAGAAGAGCTGACCAATTTATTTGAGCGGTTTAGCCAACTTGATTCAGCTTCAACCAGAAAAGCCGGTGGTACCGGTCTTGGGTTAGCTATCAGTGCTGAGTTAGTGAGCATGCTGGGAGGACAACTGGAAGTTGACTCAACTGTTGGGGCTGGCAGTCATTTTTATTTCACCATTACGGTGAAAAAAGATAAGGTTTTACCTCCTCGAGTACTGACCACAAAATTCACACAATTTTTTGCCTATACCAGTAATGAAAAATTAAGCACCTATTTAGAAAGCTTATTTACTAAATGGGGAAATCATCTACATATCACCTCTTCATTACTGCTGATTGAGACAACGGTTCGAGAGGAAGATACCGATGTGGTGCTGATGGTTGATAGCGCCATGCTGAACCACATCAACGAAAATAAACTCAAACAACTCAAATCCAAAAATATTAAGATTATTTTGCTGTCATCATTGGCAGATGATTTGAGTCGTTCACTGATAAGTGATTTATCAGATGTCACCGTGATCAAACCTATCAGTGCGTCAGAGTTATTTAATGCGAGCCGCTTATTATCAGAACAGCTTATCGAGCAACATGCACAACCTACTGCAGACACTGCTTCGTTACCCACCTTTTCATCAAGTAAGGTCCTTCTGGTTGAAGACGATGAAATCAACCAGATGGTGGCCAGCGGTATCCTCGCGAAATATGGAATGATGGCTGATATTGCAGAAAATGGTGAAGTCGCTTTAAATAAACTGCGTGAGAAGCAATACGATATTGTCTTTATGGATTGTATGATGCCGGTCATGGATGGCTTTACCGCCACACAACAGCTTCGCTCAGGTCAGGCCGGGGAGTTCAATCTGTCGACCCCGGTTATCGCCCTCACAGCAGATGTGATGGAAGGTGTAAAAGAAAAATGTCTCTCAGCAGGTATGTCAGACTATTTAACCAAACCGATAATGCCCAATACCCTGTTAGATATGCTAAAAAAATGGCTTTAATGATGGAGCATTTTTTCCATCAATAATCGTAATTGCACAGGTTTGATAGGCTTTTGTAGTCGTAAAAAGCCATGGTCTTTAATCTCATTAATCACAGACTCACTGGTGTCTCCGGTGATAATAATGGCTGATGTTTTTCCTATAATAGATTCAATATAAGAGACAAAAGCACAACCGTTGTAATCACCAGGCATCCTGTAGTCAACGAGTAGAAACTCGGGAGGAGCCTCTGATTTAATGGCTTCAATTGCCGCTTCTGTCGATGTATATGCGCGGCATTCACATCCCCAGCTATTGAGTAACTCAGTCATCGCCTCAACAATACTTAGCTCATTATCGACAATCATGACGTTAAGATTTTCTAATCTATTTTGACGCAGTGATAAGCTAGGTGTTGTAGCCCCTACAGCATTATTGTCTTCATCACTTAATGGCAGACATAAAATAATCTCTGTGCCCTTTCCTACTTCAGACTGTATATGGAAAGAGTGCTCAAGCAGATCCAGAATCCGACGAACGATGGCTAAGCCCAGTCCCAGCCCTTTTTGTCTGTTTCTTTCAGGATTGTGGAGCTGAACAAACTCATCAAAAATATCATTGAGCGAATCCTCAGGAATCCCAATACCGCTATCGACAATATGCAAACGAATGTGTGTTTTATCTTTCTCAGAAAGGTAAACAGTGACGCCGCCTTGTTTTGTATAACGAATCGCATTCACTAATAAATTCGTTATCACCCGCTCTATTAATAAGGGATCAGTAAATACGTTATAAGACGCTGTTTGCATATCAAAACTAAGTTGATGTCTTGCAGCATCAATTTCAAATGGCGCTTTTATTTTTTCTAACAAACTGCCTATATCAAAGCTGACTTTATTGGCATGAACGATATCCGCATCCAGCCGAGAGATATCGAGCAATACATCCAACAACTCATTTAATGACTGAAGGCCCTGTTGAATATTTTGAATATCTTGTTGTTGAGATGCTGATGTTAGTTTTTGACCGAGTAGCTCGGTGAATAAATTAACGGCATGTAAAGGTTGACGTAAATCATGACTGGCAGAGGCTAGAAAGCGTGATTTATCACGATTGGCTTTATCAGCGACCTCTTTTTGTTCTTGTAGATCGCGAATAAGGTCCAAGTTTTCATATTGTAATTTCAGTGACTGGACGATGACTTTATACAGGTTTAAACAAAAGGCAAATGTCGCAGCTAAATAGACAATAGAGCCAAACCCCATCCAATTATAAAAATGCTCATCCTGAAACAGCATAATCAGGCTAAGAGGCAACATGGTAGGCAGAGAAAAAGCAGCATAAGCAACAGGTCTGGCAGAGAGTGAAGCCAAGCTGCCTGCCAGCATGCACACTAATGTCAAAATCACAAAGGCGATGTTAGAAATGTGCGCCGGATCAAAAAACAGGATGCCCGCCGTCCCCCATATACAGCCAGAAAAAAAGGCTAATAAAATCTGGACTCTGCCATATTGGAAAACCTCTGTAGTCTGCGCTGTTTCAATATTTAAGCTTTGGTAATGCCACCATCTCACGATGATTAATAGATATAAGACAGTAAACCAGGCAATAGCGGCCAGCGAATACGATGTATTCTGCATGACGAGTGTGATGGGGATGGCACCAAGTGCATTACCGATAAGGGTGGCGGGACAATTACGATGAGCAATCAGAATTTTTTCAATATCTATCTTTTGTTGATATCGCCCCAGATCAGTAGACGATTGTTGGTTAGTAAATCGAAACATTAATCCAAACCAAGTTGGTGAGCTTTTTTACCGGCTTCGCTACGGCTTTGTGTACCCAATGCTTGAAAAATGGCACTGACGTGTGATTTCACGGTTGGCATGCTTATCGAGAGCTGTTCAGCAATCGCCTGATTAGAGAATCCCTGCCTCATCAGCCTTAACACTTCAAGCTGACGCTGGGTAAGATTGTGCTGACTCGCCCACTGCTCTGCTTTTGGTTTTAGCTTGTCCATGTCACTGTCTGGAAACACTTTCTGACCCAACATCACTTGCTCGATGGTCTGAAGAATGGTCTCTCCTGATGACGACTTAGGAATAAAACTCATGGCACCGAGGTTAAAGGCAGTATCAATATCTATCGGATCAGTCGATGCTGAAACAATAATAATCGGCACCAGACACGATGAATCCGATAAGGACGCTAACAACTGAAAGCCATCCATGATCGGCAAACGAAGATCAATCAAGGCCACGTCATATTGTCCCGAACTTAACTTATCAAAGGCCTCTTTACCGTTATTGACAGTATCAATGATATCAATGCTATCTGCCTTGCTGAGTAAGGCTGATAAGCCATCTAAAAATAACTGATGGTCATCAACTAGTAATAGTTTCACGTCTGCGCCTGCCTTTTATTATTTTTATAGGTCATTATTCATAAAATTGAAAAATCAGCCTAGTTTAAATGAAAAAAAAGCCGTCATTAACGACGGCTTTTTCCTCGCGTTTCACATTGACTTTAACGTTGGCTCACACGACGGCGTATACCAATAAATCCCAGCAGTGCTGGTGCAAACAAGAAAATGGCTGCCGGTACGGGTACCGCACTGACACTTTCAGTAATCACCAGATTGGCAAAGGTATCACCGAAGATCACATCAAAATCAAAGCCACTCATCAGCGGCAGAATGATGTTATCAAAACTGCCGACCAAGCTGCTGAAGGTCATGAAATTAAAGATCCCGGCTTTAAGTTCTGAACCGATAAAGTCAAAACTCAACACACCCGCTAGTGTCGCCACGCCATTCACAGCAAATACATCCGTGCTATTACCATCAAACTCGATATTCATTGCACCAAATGTACCTTGGGTGTAGTTGCCATTCACCGTCAGTTTACCGATAGAGTTACCTGGGGTCAGGCTGGCATAATCGCTATAGCTGGTGCCGTTCACGAACACATTGCTATTAATCACGCCGTGACCGTTCAAGTTACCGCCATTAATGTTGACGTTCTTTTGGGTCATGCTGCCATTTACTGTGGTACTGCCAGCGGTTTGAATAAACTCACCAGTGCCAGACACAATGTGGCCATCCGTCGTAATAAATTGACCAGAGTTGGTGATGATGCCGTTATTTTTCAGTGTCCCTTGATTAGATAAGACACCGGCATTCTCAATCGTTGCTTGGTTGTTGATCTCACCAAAGTTAGTGAAGTTACCGCTACTTTTATTGCTTATCTTTGAGGTATTTGATAGCGAACCAGTGGAGACATTGGTCAGTTTTCCTTCATTGGAGAGGCTATTTTTATTATACATAAGCCAGTGATTATTAAACTCACCGGTGTTAGTGATGACACCGTTATTCTCCATGGCCAGCGTATTGAACTCACCGGCATTAGCGAATGTGTTGTTGTTATAAAACTCCCCGGTATTATTAAAAAGCGCCCCCGTGTTATTCGTTATGCGACCTGCATTGGTGAGTCTATTATCGCTAATAAATCGACCGCTATTATTGATTTGGCCGGATGAAGCCACATTCAGATCACCTGAGGTTGAGTTAGTCAGCTGACCGCTATTGCTCAGTACCCCCTCAACGATGAACTCATCGTTATTATTGAGCACGCCGGTATTATTGAGTGTTGCACCGACTTTATTTTTTAAGACAGAGGCATTAGTCAGTGTGCCAGCATTCTCAACGGTGCCGCTATTTACAAACACGCCAGTATTGACAATATTGCCTCCAGCCAGGTTTGTCACGGTAGCGAAGTTATTGAACGTACTGGTGTCATTATTATTTATCACACCAGTATTGGTAATGGTGTTTTCATTATCCAGCAGCCAATAACTTGTCAGCGTGCCGGCATTGACAATAGTTCCGGTATTTTGAAGGCCGACAGAGTTAATTGCCCCATCACTATTCAAGGTGCCATTGTTAAAAAACTCTTCCGTGTTATTGATTGTGCCGTTAATCGCATTATTGATAACACCATAATTTATCAGCCGAGCGTCATTTGACAGCATTCCCCGATTTGTCATCGTGCCAGTGCTAGACAGTGTCATCTCAGCCGAACCGGTATTACTGATGTAATTGTAGTTAGTTAACTGGCCACTGGTTGAAAACGCACCCGTATTATTTATTTGTCGGTGATTAATCAAGGTGCCATTATTCGCTAAGGTACCTGAGTTATTCAGCGTGCCATCGTTCGTTAAAGTGCCGGAAGCACTGTTGGTGAATAAGGTTTCATTATCAAGCTGACTGTAATAGCTCATATTAAACTCACCTTCATTGGTGATGTTCGAGGGTGAATATTTTTGATTGAGCAATTTGCCCTTCAGGTTAAGGGTGCCATCAGATGTATTGATGAGGGTATTGACGTTAGTAAAGTCTGCATAGTCATCAATCAAAAACTGGCCGTTATTCATGACGCTGCCATTGATAAATTCACCCTGAGCAATAAATTGGCCCTGATTATTGATAACTCCATAATTTGCCATTGTGGAATATAAGGTGGAGGTAAATGTGCCCTTATTGTTCAGAACACCGCCATTGGCAAACACACCATTGTTGAGAAATTGCCCATTTTCGTTGTTATTAAAAGTGCCAGCATTAGCAAATTGACCACTATCTGAGTTAATCAAGTTACCTGTATTATTGAGTGTGGCAATTGTGTTATTTCGGATAATGCCCTGATTGGTTAACGTACCACCTGCCTGATTACTGAGCGTACCATCGTTAGCAAATTCACTGGTGTTTGAGTTAATCAATGCACCCGCATTGTTGAGAGTGCCTGTTGCGTTATTAGTGATAATGCCCTTATTGGTTAATGTAGCTCCTGCCCGATTGCTGAGAGTGCCATCATTATTCAAACTCGCTGTTTCATCATTGACAAAACTAGCGTTATCCTTGTTGTTAAATGTGCTGTGTTCTTGATTATTGAAAATAGAGTGATTATTTACAACACCATTTGATTGATTACTAAAGCCGCTAGCATTGTTAAATGTCGAACCGCTATTATTATTGAGTATGCCATTATTAATGAATGCAGCCGACTTAGTATTATTCATGATGGCATTATTGTTTATCGTGCCATTGTTAGTGAGCCTGCCAACCCTGTATCCGCCTGAGTATGTCTTTCCAGATGTATTGCTAAATGTGGCGAAAGTATTATCAATTACACCTGTGTTGGTAAATGTTCCATATGTTTCAAATGATTTGTTATTGAGTATTTGTCCGTTGTTATTGAAATTACCTTCGTTGGCAACACTACCGTCGTTTCTGAATAGTCCATCATTAACGACCAAGCCAGAACTCAAATTATAGAAAATATTGTGGCTTGTAAAAATACCCGTGAGTTCATTATGAAAGCCATTGTTTCCTGACCCTGACCTATTGTAAAAATTGCCACTTTCTACTGTGCCAAGATTAATAAATTTACTATTACCATTATTATAAATACTGGCTTTGAGGCCGCTCATTGTCCCCTTAGATAAAATTCGAATTGTACCTTCGTTGTCTATCCTATTTCCTACTCCCCATTGACCATTACTAGAAATGTAACCTTTCTTATTGATAAGCTTATCAGTAATAAATCGAGAATTAGTGGCATTTAGGATATCTCCATAATAGTTCTTAAGCATCCCCTTTCCACTATCAAATTCACTGTTGTTTTCTATTACGCCATAGTTATTTATCTCACCACGATTATCTATTTTGCCTTTGTTAAAGACTGTTCCTGACTTAAGATTATCGAAATGACTCTTTCCAGACAGGCTAAGCGATCCAGCATCATCAACAGTCAACTTACTGGCATTCTCAAAATTCTTTGCGATATAACCATCACTAACTCTGATTGGGGATGTGTTTGTGCCATCTAGTTGTGTAGAAGCATGCACAACTGACGACGCCAGTAAAAATGAGCTGCACAGCAACGTAGTAGAGAGCGACAGAAACTGTCGTTGTTTATTTATCATCACTCGGATTCCTTGCGTTTGTGCAACCCAGCCACCTTGTTAAACAACAAGGCCTGTGGCTTTCCGTCCCTGATTCACACCAAGTTTGGCCGATTAAATAACACGCCGATCATAATGAAATGGGGTTATAGCGACTATCAGCCAAAAGTATGATTTTGTGAGAAAAATAAATAAGCAATAAAAAAGGGAGTCACTGACTCCCTTCTAAATATGGTGTGATAAGAGAAATTAACTTTCTTTCTTATCTTTGCAGGATGGGCGTTTATCACCCTTATGTTTTTTATGGGCCGCTGCGGCTTCTTCCTTGGTCACCTTGCCATCAGCATTAGTATCCATTTTTTCGAAGCGTTTTAATGCTGCCGCTGTGGCTTCCTCTTTTGTAATAACACCATCACCGTTGCTGTCGATATGAGCGAAATATCCTTTTTTATCATGTTTAGCCATATCGTCAGTTGATGCTGGTTCAGCGAATGTCACTGTGCTCATTGCCATCGCGGCTAATACTGAAAAAAGTGCTGTTTTCATCATTAATCCCTCTTGTATTGGTTGGGATTTTTAGATTACGCCGGTCAAAGTTAACAAATGGTTATCACAATAAAAAATCGGAATTATTTTTCGATAGCCGCTTTTATATAGTCGATGGCCTTTGTTATTTGTTGTTCATCTGAAAAACGTCCCAGACTGATGCGTAAGGATGATCCTGCTTCTTCATCCGTCAACCCAATCGCTTTTAATACATGTGAAAGCAAGACCATTTCACTGTTACAGGCAGAGCCTGTAGAAGCACAGACATTCGGCTGGAGTTTTTCTAATAGCTTATTCGCATCACAACCGATGAATTGCACATTGATATTGCCGGGATGACAATGACTTTGTGTGCCATTTAATTTAAATGGAATATGCGTCGCTTGCAGTTGCTGTAGAAACAAACGTTTCAAATGCGTTAATTGTTCGCGGTGAGTTTTTGCTTCTTGTTTTGTGATACGCATCGCTTCAGCAAAACCAACACAGAGAGGCGTGGCCAGGGTGCCTGAACGCATACCAAACTGTTGCCCTCCTCCCTGAATAAATGGTGGTAACTCGGCCTGCAGATCATTTTTGATAAATATCGCGCCAATACCTTTTGGGCCATACACTTTATGTGCAGACAAACTCAGCATATCGACATTCCAGTCTTTCACGTCAATATCCATCGCTTCCGGTGCTTGAGCCGCATCACAATGAAACAGAGCGCCTGCCGAGTGTGCCATTTCAGCAAAGGTTTTGACATCCTGAATAGTGCCAATTTCATTATTGACCGCCATAATGCAGACCAACAATGTCTGATCAGACAATAATGATTGATAAGCGTCTACATTAATCAGCCCGGTGTTATCGACTGGAATTTCTTTGACTTTGTAACCTAGTTTTGCGGCATAAAAATAGGCGGCATTTTTAATACATTTGTGTTCAATTTCACTGATAAGAATGTCACGACGTTCAGTAGTATTGCCAAATAACACACTGGCAATCGCCTGATTGTTCGACTCAGTCGCACCCGACGTAAAAATGACCTCTTCACTTGAGGCATTAATGCACTTTTCAATGGTGCTACGCGCAGTCTCAACCGCTGCCGCAGATTGCTGACCAAGCACATGGGCCGTGGAATGTGGATTAGCAAAAATCTCATTATTGTACGGTGCCATCGCGCTAACAACGCGAGGTTCTATCGGCGTGGTCGCCTGATAGTCGAGGTAAATTGAACTACCGATTTGCATTTCCTGCTCCACTTTTCGATGTCAATAAAATCGAAGGATTGATATAGATTGGCTGTATAGGATAGCGAGAAAAGCGGCTTATTGGCTATTTAAAATAGTGTTTATGGCGTTTAGTGTAAATATATAAACAAGAATAAAAGGCAAAAAAAAACTGTTACCGATGAGGAGTGAAATCGGTAACAGTTAGTAGATTCATCATTAGCAATTTATTTTTTTGTTATTTCTTGGTGCTTATTGATATCTGTGTGATTCCTTGTTTGCTCTTGGCTATCAATAAGACTCGAACTGGTAACACTATCTAGTTTTTTTGACTCAAAGCCTTTGTTATCGGCGACGGCAACAGAGGCTGAGCTAGCTATACTTAGGGCACTGATAGAGAGAAAGGTATTTAATCTGTTCATAGGATGACTCCTTAATTTGACTGAGCTAATACTTAGCTACAGTTCAGTTATAGCCTCACCAGGCTGAATTTATGCTGAACAGAATTAAGCGATTTGATGCGACGTATCAAAAAACTAACTGTTTCTTGATTATTTATTGTGCAAACAAGTGATATGGCGAACTTCCCGTCCAGCGCTTAAAGGCTCGTCGAAAATTATTCATGTCATTAAAACAGAGGTACTCGGCTATTTCCTGGCTATTCATCTGCCTAACCTCATACAAATAAATAGCGGTATGTTTTCTGACCAAGTCTAATTGTTGTTGAAAGCTGGTTTGATGCTTTTTGAGCTTTCGTTTCATGGATGCTGGGCTGAGACCAAATGAAAATGACACTTTATCCAAATTAGGCGGTTCGTCTATATGTGACTGAAGGTGGCTGTATATTTGATCAAGAAAACTATACGGGCTGTATTCTTCAGATAGTTGCTTGTCACTCTCTTTTAAGGCGCCCTGCATGCCAAACTTAGATGCATTCGGCCAAGGTGTATCCAAACAGTATCTGGGTAGCCGTATTCGGTTCATCTGTTGATTAAAGCAAATATCTTGTCCAAAGTTGACCCAATATTGTTCAACGTATTCAGGTTCATCGTAGCTAAATTCAAACTGCCAAGGCATTTTTTCACCAGCTAACCACGCCACCATCGACACAAAAGCGGACATGTAAGACTCAATAATAAATCTGTGTTGTTCTATGCTTCCTGTACTGTCAACCCAATACAAAAATAGCTCATCGTCATTTTCATAATATCGGGGCGTGAATAGTGGCGACAAAATGGCATGATATTCACAAAGAATCATTATTGCCTGACGTAAGTTACTCGCTTGCTGTAAAGCTTGACTCACAGAACCATAAAATCCAGGAAATAAACGCTGACCATATAAAAAGCTTATATCATCAGCATCCGCTAGTTTCTGACAGTTTTTGATTAACGTCAGATATTGGTCAGGACTAATGCGCTCTTCAGCCTGCTCAAAATCACCAAGCTGTAAACGCGTTCCTTTCAGTAGATGATACTCAGACACATCACGTGACAGTGCCAATTCGACTAATACAGCGGGCTGATAATGAGGTGTGATACAGGGTGTATCTAGCTCATATCCCAGCGTTTTCACCAGCTTTGCCATGGTTCAGATGGCAGGTGCAGCTGTTTGTTTACGCTGGCTAAGAAGTTGATTTAATCGTTTAATTAACGAATCAGAATCATCCCTTTTTGCCATGGTAATGGCGGTCGTCGCTGTTAAATAGACACGCTGCTGTGATTCCTGTGTACGGTAAGCAAAACTGGCTACCGCATGTTGCAGATCATGACTCAGCTGTTTTGCTTCAGCCTCATCGGTGTCATGTAAGATGATAACGAAACGGTCGCCAGCCAAGCGACAGATCAAATCCTTATCACGCAGGTTTAACAGTAATAGCTGACAGACCAGCTGGAGGATGTGATCGCCCTCTTTTATGCCATACAAGCGATTAATCACATTGAAATCATCAAGATCAATCGCGATGAGCGCCAATGGTTGTTGCTGTTTTTTACTCTCTGCCAAGGATAGCTTGAGCTGTTTTTTTAAATAAGCGCCGCCGCCAACAGGCATAAGCTTGTCAAACAAACGGTGCTCGCGAAAATACCGTTCACGTTTTACCATTTGAGCACTGATAGCAATTTCTTCCTGATGCCAATGATAGATACCAATACTTAATAATATTAAGGCAATCGGTATCGGCATACTTTCAAGCCAGTTGTGCCAGATTAAGGTTGATGGCATACGAATGAACTCATCCATAAAGTCCATCGACCAGGAAAAAACAATGGCGCATAAACCAAATGCCAACAGCCGCGTTACTCTGCCTGCAGGTCGACTCCGCAGTAATAAGGCCAACCAGAAAAAGGCTAGGATCACCATGCCGCCCTCTGACATAACATCCAACCAGTTCACCTCGGTTATCGGCTTTACATCACCCCATGCTCGTAAAATGAGGGTCCCGGAAACAATGGCTGTCGCCAAGCCATAAAAATAAGAAGTCTGTAAAAACGGTCGTTTTTTCATTGATTTAAGTGCACTAAATATCAGCTAGAAAAATTGAATGTTGGCGACACTACGCTAAAAAAATGACAGTGTTGTGACATCACATGCAGTCAATTTAGCTCACAAAAAAATGACTATTTCATCATTTTTTTATGTTTAAACCGTGCACCAAATAGTCATATGACGTTGTTTTTAAAGAATTAAGCTAGGTGGGATATGCTTGTTTCCAACTCAATATTTTTCACTTCGTCATGGTCATTTCAGCTCAAATATGCGGCCACCATTAATCTATCTTATTGTTTTTAAATGATTTTAAATTTTTCTGTCATCTAACTGTCATTTAGCCTACCTACACTTGCCGCCATCGAACCACTATGACGACAAGGATATTTATGAAAAAGACAAACCTGATGTTAGAGCGACCCAGTTTTAAGTTAAGTCTGATTGCTCTTGGGATAAGTAGCTTTATAAGTAATGGCGTCCACGCTGAGGATGATCTCAATCTGGAAACTGTTCGCGTGATTGGACAGGCAGTACAGATTGACAAAGCACTCACTGAACAACGCAACTCAAACAGTATTGAGAGTGTGGTGCATGCGGATGGCATTGGCCAGTTACCAGATGACAACGCTGCTGAAGCGTTACAACGTTTACCGGGTGTGTCTGTGGCAAACGATCAGGGTGAAGGACGTTTTGTTACCGTTCGTGGGCTGGCTCCTGAACTGAATGCCGTTACAATCAATGGTACTAATGTGCCCTCACCTGAGAGTGATACCCGGGCTGTAGCACTGGATGTTTTGCCGAGTGAGTTGGTGCAATCTCTTTCAGTGGTAAAAACATTAACCCCTGATATGGATGCGAACTCGCTGGGCGGCACTATCAATGTCAGAAGTCTGTCAGCCTTTGATCATGATGGCCTGTTTTATACGCTCTCAACGGAAGGTAGTTTTGACGATAATACTGACCAAACCAGCCCTAAAGGTTCAGGCGCAGTCAGTAATGTTTTCAGTATTGGTGATGGCGTCGATAACTTTGGTGTGGCCGCTGCCTTGAGTTGGCAAAAACGGGACTTTGGTTCAGATAATGTTGAAACTGGTGGTGCCTGGGATTTCGATGGTAGTCAACCACGTCTCGAGGAACTGGAACAACGTGACTATGACATTTCACGTGAGCGTCTGGGTTTAGGGGTGAATTTTGATTACAAAGCCGACGTCAATACCAGTTACTACCTGCGTACTTTATTCAGTCGTTTTACAGATACGGAAACCCGTAACGCGGCTGGTATTGAATTTGATGATCCCCTTCTCCCAAATGAATCAGGCGATGACGCTGAAGGCTTCCGTGAATTAAAAGATCGTGAAGAGACCCAAGAAATTCAGTCTTATGTATTCGGTGGTGAGAAAACTATCGGTTTATGGAAGATTGATGGTCAGATTGGATATAGCCGTGCCAGTGAAGACACGCCAGGCCATATTGCCGGTGCCAAGTTTGTTGGTGATTTCGATAATGTCAGCTACAGCGGCACCTCAAAACCGAGATTAAATGCCGGATCAGATTATTACGATCCAGCCAGCTTTGAACTTGATGAAGTGGAATGGGAAGAACAAAAAACCACCGATACCGAAAAGAATATCAAAATTGATCTTGCCAGAGACTTTGACATTCAAGGTTACGCTTCGCAATTGAAATTTGGCGGTAAATTATCACGCCGTGAAAAAGATAACGAACTTGATGCCTGGGCTTTTGAAGACTTTGGTACCAACGATACCAGTCTTGCTGCCTATAGTGCGGGTAATGTGGATTACAGTCTAAACCGATATGGTCAAGGTATTAGTAGCTCGGCATTAGAGCGTCTTATCGGTCGGCTAGATAAAGCAGGCAATGTGGATACAGAAGAGTCACAAATTAATGACTTTGTGATGAATGAAGATATTAACGCTGCCTATGTCATGAATACCTTAGACCTCGACGACTGGACAATTATCGCCGGCCTTCGTTATGAGGGAACAGAGTTTAAAGCAAAAGGTACAGGTATCAGAGATGGTAATTTTGAAGCTATCTCCAGCAAAAACAGCTACCACAACTGGTTACCAGGCTTACATTTGCGTTATTACCTGGACGATAAAACTCAGGTTCGTGCCGCATGGACCAATAGTGTTGTCCGCCCAACATTTGAAGCCTTAGCCCCAGGCTTTGCCATTGATGGTGATGAAGCAAGCTTTGGTAATCCTGATTTAGATCCGATGACATCAAAAAATCTGGACTTAGGTATCGAACATTACATGGGACGAGCGGGCGCGGTGTCGGCGTATGTGTTCTATAAAGATATCTCTGATTTTGTCTATAACACTGACCTCGGTGGTACAGGTATGTTTACAGCCTTTGATCAGGCAGAAACTTTTGATAACGGTGATACAGCAAAAGTCTATGGTCTTGAGCTGGCCTATACACAAAAGCTGAGTTGGCTGCCCGCCCCTTGGAATGGCTTGTTACTGGGGGCAAATGCCACATTCAGTCAATCCGATGCTGAAATCGAAGGTTTAGGACAAAAACGTGATATCGATTTACCAGGTCAATCCAATCAAGTCGCCAACCTGATGGTTGGTTGGGAAAACGACAAACTCAGCATGCGTTTATCGGCTAACTACAAGTCTTCTTATCTATCAGAAGTCGCAGGTATTGATGATAAAGAACATGATCAATATGTCGACTCACAGCTCTTCCTCGACTTTAGCACCAGCTACTTTGTAACCAAAAATGCTCAGATTACTTTGGAAGCAAAAAACCTTACTGATGAAGAGTATTACGTCTATACCGGCAGCAGTGCTTACAACGCTCAATATGAAGAATATGGGCCAAGCATTAAACTTGGTTTCACATTAACTAACTTCTAAAACATATTGAAATATATAGATATATAACATGAATAAATTACTACTAAAACCGACCTTATTAGCCTCGTGCCTGATGGCCTTTTTACCGCTATCAGCATTGGCTGATAAGACACTACACACAGTTGATCATCAACATAACCGCCATATTGAGTCAACACAACTGCTTAACAAAACAGTCATAAATCATGCTGACCGTCTTGTTGCTTATTCACAGAAAGGCATTGCACTTGAATCTGTAGATGGCAAAACCATGAGCCTGCTTAAAGGTAACTTTGGTAGCGTTGACCATCGTCAGGTAAAGCAAGGCCTGTTATTGGCAAGCGTTGATCTGGATAGACAGCAGGCCATGGTGGCATTGTTTGATAACACTTCACGAGATTGGGTTGCTAGCACCTATCTCCCGCAACCTGATTTTAAAATTGAAAGTGTCTGTTTATATCAAGATGAGGCACAAAATGGGTTCTTGTTTCTGGTTGGTGAGCAGGGACAAGGAGAGCAATGGCTGGTGGCTGATGCCTCCTCTCCCATTGCTCTCCCTCAATTAATTCGCCACATAAGCACGCCACCAGAAAGTGAATACTGCCAGGTTGATGATGCTCTTTCACGTTTCTATATTAACGAAGAAAGCGTTGGTATATGGGCTTATGATGCTCATCCTGAGGCCGACCTCAGCCGCTATCCTGTTGCGCTTGTTGAGCCATTTGGCCAATTAAAAGACAGCGCTGCAGGTATGGCAATTGTGCCAGGTGGTTTATTAGTCCTTGATGCTGAATCATCTAGCTTATCTGTTTATGTAGAACATCAAGAACAATGGCAGCTTGAGACAAGCTTTCCATTAAAGCAGTTGATCGAACCTGAAGCCATCAGTGCCAGAATGGATGGCGAAAAGTTAGATATTATTATCAAACACGATATGGGCACGGCTTCTTATACTCTGCCTTGGCCACATAAAAAGACGTCGTCACCAGAAGCGATACCACTTGTTACACCTTTAAAACAAACAGACCCTGTACCCAGTTTAGGTGATGCCGCCGATGATCCTGCTATCTGGGTGAATCAACGAGATCCTGAACAAAGTCTGATATTGGGTACAGATAAGCAAGGTGGTCTGGGCGTCTACGACCTAGATGGTAAAACACAGTCCTTTTTAGCAGTGGGGAGACTCAACAATGTCGATGTTCGTCACGGCTTTCACTTCAACGGTAAACAAGTTGATTTAGCGATTGCCAGCAACCGAGATAACAACTCACTTCATGTATTTGCCATCGATCTCGACAGCAGAAAAGTCAGCGAAATAGGTGAAGTGACTACCCGTGCACAGGATATTTATGGTCTGTGTATGTATAAAAATAAACAAGGTGATATCTATACCATTGTTAATGATAAAGATGGTCGTTTTTTTCAATATCTGATGCAGGATAAGCAAGGCAATATCGCTGGTGAACTAGTACGTGAGTTTAGAGTGGCTACTCAACCTGAAGGCTGTGTAGCAGATGATAAACACGATCGACTATTTATTGGTGAAGAAAACAGAGCGGTCTGGACATTGGATGCCAGAGCTAATGAACCGACTGTGATGACACAGGTCATGCCAGTTGGAGAGCACCTCAAAGAAGATATTGAAGGCATCAGTTTGTATCAGACACAACAGCAGAACTTTTTAGTGATATCCAGTCAAGGTAATAACAGTTATGTGATTTTGGATGCCCTGCCTCCTTTTGCCTACCGTGGTGTGTTTCGTATTGGTTTTAATACGGCTGCAGGCATTGATGGCGTATCGGAAACAGACGGCCTTGATGTGACTAGCATCAACCTTGGCCAACCATGGCAACAAGGCATGTTGGTTGTGCAAGATGGTCGTAACCGTATGCCTCGGGCAAACCAGAACTTCAAATATGTGCCATGGTCAGCCATTGCTGATCAGCTTGGCCTGACAGACATCAGTAAATAAGGAGTCAATCATGGAAACAGCAATGCATGAAATGACCATTTGGGGGCTGGTAAGTGATGCCAGTATATTAGTCAAAATCGTCATGTTAATTCTGGTATTGGCATCGATGGTGAGCTGGTATCTGATTCTTTGGCGTTCAAATGTACTCAGTCGTTTGGAGAAACAAAATAAACAGTTTCAGCAACTATTCAGACAAACAACTGATATGACCACGTTGCCAGCAGCCAAAACGGATGTGACTTTACATAAAGCCATTCCTGCGATTTTTCAGACTGGCTGGCAAGAGTATGAAAAATATCAACATATCGGCACCATGGCGCAAGATGAAAAAGTGGAAAATATTGAACGAGCCATGTTGGTCAATATTGGTGAGCAGGAAGCTGAGTTGGAAAAAGGACTTTCTGTCTTAGCAACCATTGGTTCAGTCAGTCCCTATATCGGTTTATTCGGTACTGTCTGGGGAATTATGAACTCGTTTATTGGCTTATCTCAGGTAGAACAAGCGACACTAAATACCGTAGCACCGGGCATTGCTGAAGCCCTTATTGCTACCGCTATCGGCTTGTTTGCAGCTATTCCAGCGGTTATCGCCTATAACCAGCTGAGTAAACGCGCTGGTGCTATAAGTACACTTTATTATCATTTTGGTAATGAGTTCATCACACGTTTACAGCGTGTGATGCATCGTGCGCCTCTAGCCAAGGCAGCGTGAGGTTGTCATGCTAAGAAAACCAGTTGCTAAACATGCCTTAAAGGCAGAAATGAATGTGGTGCCTTATATCGACGTGATGCTTGTGTTGTTGGTCATTTTTATGGTGACGGCTCCCCTTTTGGTACAAGGTGTCAAACTGGAGTTACCTAAAATCGCATCTGAAGCGCTGCCGACAGACAGTCAAAAGACGATTCTGACCTTATCCGTCGTGTCTGATGGGAGTTACTACTGGAATGTCGGCCCTGAAGTCGATATTCAATCTCGTTCGGATCAGGCAGTCAGTTTAGATGACATGGTCGAGAAAATAGAACAAATCAAACAACAACACGAGGCGTTATTATTTTTTATCCGTGGTGATAAAAGCACAGACTATGCTTCCGTAGTAAAAGCCATCGCTGCGCTACAAAAAGTGGGCATTGCTGATGTAGGTCTGATTACGGAGTCACCAGATGCCTGAATTAGCAATGCGTCAACACAATTACTTGAGTGAACCATTTTCTGCGTCCAAACTCAACAAATCTGCTTTAGTGGAAGTGGCGGTGTTTCATTTAGCCATAGCCGCTTTATTGCTTCACTCATGGACGCCTGCAGTCCAGATGGCGCCAGCGGTAAAAACAGTCAATATTCAAATGTTTGAACTGCCGAAACAGAAAAAGGTCATTGAAGAAAAAGTGATTGAAAAGACGCCACCGCCCATCGAGCCTGAGCCTGTTATTAAGCCAGAGCCCCCCGTTAAAAAGGCGGTGGTAGAAAATGATCTTGCATTCAAACGTGTTGAAAAACCGGTAAAGAAAGTTATGCCGAAAAAGCCAGTGCAAAAGAAGGTTGAGAAGGTCATAAAACCCGTTGAGAAAAAGCCTGAGAAACCGGTGAGTAAACCGCTGACTCAAGAAAAGCCAATAAAACCTCCGACGAACAAACCCGTGGTCGCCACCAATACAAGTACGAATTCACCTCAAAAAACACAAATAAGTACGAATAAGGTAGAAACTGACACATTTTCTGTAGAACACTATAAACCGATAGAAAAACAGACACCCGATTATCCAAGAGGCGCTTTACGAAAAGGGTTGGAAGGTGATTGCACGGTTCGTTATACCGTTAACACTCAAGGACAGGTTGAATCGCCTGAGGTGATGAATGATTGCCATCCCTTATTCAAACGGCCATCATTAGCCGCCGCTAAGACTTTTCGTTATACGCCACGCATGGTCAATGGCAAAGCCGTAAAAGTGCCCGATGTCCGTAATACTTTTGAATACCGTATTCACTAATGGAAGATAAACGCATATGACACACCCAACATCATCTGATTTTCATCAACGTCTGGCGTCATACGATGATGAGGTTATTAATCACTCTGAAGAGAAAAGCCTGAATTCAATCGCGATGTCACGACGTGATGTATTAAGAGGCAGTTTAAATGCGGCTGCTTTAGGTTTTCTAGGGCTGAACCTTTCCAGTCGTTTGGCCTTCGCTGGCGATCATGCTCACCCTCCCGTGCCTTATATTGGTTTTCAAGCCATTCAGCCACGCACCGATGCCTTATTCGATCAGGTTGTAGTATCAGAGGGTTATCAGGCCAAGGCTTTCTTTTCTTGGGGTGATCCTGTTGAAACAGGCGCAACAAAATGGAAAGCCGATGCCAGTAATACCTGGCAGGAACAGCTAAAGCAGGCGGGTGACAATCACGATGGCATGCATTTCTTTGCCTTCCCCAACGATAATAATCGTGGCTTGATGGTCATCAACCATGAATACATTAACCCAACACTTCACCAAAACGGACTGAGCTATGATGTCCAAGACAAACGCTTGCTTGATGATGTTAAAAAAGAACAAGCGGCGCATGGCGTCAGTGTTATCGAAGTCAAAAAAGATAGTCTCGGTGAATGGCAACGCGTCTACCCTTCCCTATATAACCGTCGTATATCAACATTAACGCCAATGAAGGTCAGCGGCCCTTTAGCGGGTCATGCCTTATTTAAAACGGCTTCTGATCCAAGTGCGATGGAAATTATTGGCACTTTAAATAATTGTTCGAATGGTTTCACGCCTTGGGGTACTTATTTGGCATGTGAAGAAAACTGGCATAACTATTTTGTAAATCATGACAAAAAGGATTATCAGTCACGTGTTTCACATAAACGTTATGGCATCTCGACAGGTAAAGAAGATAACTATTATGGCTGGAGCACGATTGATGCGCGATTCGACGCTACGCCAAATGACGCTTTACCCCATCAAGGCTATGTGAATGAACCTAATCGTTTTGGCTGGGTGGTGGAAATTGATCCCTTTGATCCACAGAGTAAACCTGTAAAACGCACGGCATTTGGACGTTTCTGTCGCGAATGTGTCGCACCAGCTATGGCTGACAATGGCCAACTGGCCTTCTATTCTGGCGATGATACTCGTGGTGAATATGTGTATAAATTTGTGCCTTCACAACGTTTTGATAAAGCGGATATGCACAAGAATCGCGACCTACTGGATGAAGGCACACTCTATGTTGGTCGGTTTAATGACGATGGCACAGGACGTTGGTTACCATTAATTCATGGCAATGAAGGATTAACCGCTGAAAATGGCTTCCTCAGTCAGGCCGAAGTGCTGGTTAATGCCCGTGCAGCAGCTGATATATTAGGTGCAACGCCAATGGACAGACCTGAGTGGGCAACAGTGAACCCACACAATCTGGATGTTTATATCTCCTTAACCAATAACTATAAACGAGGTAAAGCATTTGAGATCAATGCGGCTAACCCTCGTCCCGATAACCGTCATGGCCAAATTATTAAAATCATGGAAGATCAAGCTGATCCGGCAGCAACCGCATTTAACTGGTCATTATTTGTATTGGCTGGTGAAAAACCGGGCTCTACAGACGCCAATGGCAACAAGATACCCGATCATTTAGTCGGTAATATTCAAGGGGATATTTTTTCATCGCCTGATGGCTTAGGTTTTGATCGTGATGGACGTTTATGGATTATGACGGACTACGATGATGACGATCCGGTGATGGCTAATATGGGCTGTAACCAAGTCTTATGTGCTAATCCACAAACACAAGAAATCAAACGCTTTTTGGTTGGCCCGAGAGGCTGTGAATTGACCGGGATTACCTGGAGCCCTGATTACAAAGCCATGTGGGTGAATATTCAACATCCGGGCATAAGCTATCCTGCTTCTGATGGACAAACACGCCCACGCTCAACAACTGTGCTAATCACTAAAAACGATGGCGGTGTAATTGGTACATAGCGACTGAATAAAAAGATACTTTTAGCATGATAGGTTTTGAATAGCCTATCATGCCTACTCTCTGTCTTAGCCGCTCCTTTAGTGTCATTTGTTAAAAACAGCTAATGGCCTTATTTCTCTTTTAACAATTGTTTTTTACAGGCTTGTAACTCAGCGCGGTGTTCATTACTGACTTGCGGATATTCCATTTTTAATGATTCAAACGTATCAAGAATGATTTGCGAGGTAATTAACCGTGCATTTTTTTATCGTCTGCCGGAATCACATACCAAGGCGCTTTCTCACTACTGGTCTCAGTTAAACATTTTTCATAAGCCGTCATATACTCATCCCAATAGCCTCGTTCATTCATATCGGCTGAGGTGAACTTCCAATTTTTTTCTGGCTTGTCGATCCGTGCAATAAAACGCTTACGCTGTTCTTCTTTAGACAAGTGCAAGAAAAACTTAATTACCCGCGTGCCGTTTTGGAATAAATGATTTTCCAAATCATTAATGGAGTTGTAGCGCTGTTGCCATATCGCCTCATCTTTCAGCAATTTATCGGGCAGGTTTTGACTATGCAGGATCTCAGGATGGACGCGAACCACTAATACCTCTTCATAATAGGAACGGTTAAATATGCCGATACGGCCACGTTCAGGTAAACATTGGTTAGTGCGCCATAAAAAATCATGTTGCAGCTCTGAATAGCTGGGATGCTTAAAGCTGAAAACCTGGCAGCCCTGGGGATTAATACCTGACATAATATGACGAATGGTGCCATCTTTACCGGCTGAGTCCATCGCTTGAAAGATGATTAATACGGAATAACGGTTGGAGGCATAAAGTCGCCGTTGTAATTCACTTAACTGCGTCACATGTGATTTTAATTGTTTTTTGTAGTCTTTTTTAGAGTCATAGATAGCATTAATGTCAGTAGGCCATTTTTTCAAGTTCACCTTATCTCCCGCATGAACTCGAAATGTGTCGCTCTCTATTTTCATTGTCGCTATCCCCCGATTAGAACCCTTGTTATTTGTTAGCCTCGGTATCGTAAAACTTCCTGACTTTGAATAATATCAGACAACGCTGTATCAAAATTCTCTAATCTCGACTACTGATAACGTTTGTGTAAAACGTGCTCCCTCTGATAATTGATGTGATCTAATAACATGACCATATCGTCCAGAACACTAACTTGTCTCATATCGCGATAGCGCTCTTCACCCTAACAATATATTCACCATCCAAGCTTAAGTTACCCGGCTTCTAATGGCAAAACATGCTCATGTGCCTCCACGGGTTCTGATTACTAAAAATGATGGCGTGATATAGGTACTTAACAAGACATAGATGGAACGTTCTGACTGAGGTTAAGTCACTATTGATATACGAGAAAAATCATCATAATCGTGTAGTAATACACATAAAGGCTGTAGAATCAGGCAAGTCTCATATTGTTTTTCCTCCTATAGTATTCTCACCTTTAAATCTTTTACTCACGGGAGTTTCATCTATGAAAACTGTTGGTTATGCCGCTCATTCTTCAGATACCCCTCTTGCTCCATTCCATTTTGAACGAAGAGAATTGCGTGATAATGATGTAGCAATGGAAATTCTTTATTGTGGCGTTTGTCACTCTGACTTGCACGTCGCCAGAAATGATTGGGGTGGCTCTTCTTATCCCGTTGTGCCCGGTCATGAAATAGTCGGTCGTGTTACTGCAATTGGTAAAAATGTCACTAAATATAATATCGGTGACAACGTGGCTGTCGGCTGTATGGTGGATAGTTGCCTGGAATGCGATGAATGTCATAATGATCATGAGCAGTATTGCCGTAATACGTTCACACTGACCTATGGCTCACCTGATCGCATTAGCAACGAAATGACGCAAGGTGGTTACGCCAAACACATCGTTGTACGAGAAGAGTTTGTATTACGACTGCCTGAAAATCTGGATTTGGCTAAAGCAGCGCCTCTATTATGTGCCGGAATTACCACCTATTCTCCTCTAAGAGAATGGAATGTCGGTCCAGGCAGTCGTGTTGGCGTAGTTGGCATGGGTGGTTTGGGTCATATGGCCATTAAAATTGCCGTAGGTTTAGGGGCAGATGTGACGGTGATTAGTACGTCACCTAAAAAGGAAGTCGATGCCAGAGAACTAGGTGCGCATAACTTTCTGGTATCAAAAGATGAAGACGCCATGGCTGCCGCAGCTTCTGGTTTTGATGTCATTATTGATACTGTTCCCGTCAGCCATGATCTGAATCCATACATTCCTTTATTAGATAATGACGCGACACTGGTTATGGTCGGTCAGATTGGGCCAATTGAAGGACCCAATACAGCACCCATGGTTTTCGGCCGTCGTCGTATTGCCGGCTCATTAATTGGTGGTATTAAAGAAACACAGGAAATGCTGGATTTCTGTGGTCGAATGAATATTTTGCCAGAATGTGAAATGATCAAAATGGATGAAATTAATACAGCATTTGATCGCATGGAACGTTCTGACGTGAGATACCGCTTTGTCATAGATATGGCATCATTAGACGCTTAGCTTATTCGGGCAGTCAGTTTCTGGCTGCCCTTTCCATTTTCTGACAACTCATATGAATACAAAACCTTTGGCTGAACTGCTAAGTCGCTATGCTCCAAACGATGGCCTGTTTGATTTGCCGATTACAGGTGTCCGTGTTTTTCGCGTATCACACATTGACGAGGTCGCTGTACGGGGTAATAGCCAGCCCGGTATTTGCATTATTGCTCAAGGTGCAAAACGTGCCATTATCGGAAGTGATGTATATGAGTATGACGATTCCAGAATGGCTGTTTACTCAACTGAAGTGCCGGTCTCTTCGAGGATTATTCAGGCCAGTAAGGATGAACCTTATTTGTGTCTTATCATCGATATTGATCAGCAAAAACTGGCTGAAACGGCATTAAAAGTTTTTCCGTACGGTCTACCAAAAACGACTGCAAGCAAACCTATTTTTATTGGACAAGCTTGTCCTTACATTGTTGAAGCCGTAACGCGATTGATTGGCTTATCGGCACAAAATGAGCAATCAGCTCTACTAGTGCCTTTAGTCATGGAAGAAATTTATATTCGTTTGTTACAAAGCCATATCGGCAAACTGGTGGTACAGATTGCAACTACAGATTCCCATTTACAAAAAGTCTCTGCAGCGATTTCCTGGCTACGTGAGCATTTTTCTGAACCAATGAAAGTTGATGAGCTGGCTGAACGGGTCAATATGAGCATTTCATCGTTTCATCATCACTTTAAAGCGATAACGTCAATGAGTCCGTTGCAGTTTCAAAAAGAGTTACGTCTTTATGAAGCGAAACATCTAATGCTGTCGAAAATGATGGATGTGAGTACGGCGTGTATGCATGTAGGCTATTCCAGTGTGTCACAATTTAGCCGGGAATACAGTCGTTTTTTTGGCCAACCACCGAGTAAAGATATTCAGCTCCAATCAATGGTCGTCTAAAGCTTAAAGTGTTGTTAGCTTAGTTTATGAATGAGTTTGTGGGTAAGCATAAAGGGTGGAAAACACTCACAAGTGGACGACATAAATTTATAGTAAAAAATTGAATGTACTTTTGTGAGTGCTTTCCATCGCGAAAGCCTGAGTGTAGTTAAAGTTTGCCAAAGTCACAATATGTGTTTGTTATTAATATGAATTAACACACATAATCAGAGCCGGAAAATCAGGCTTGCTTGGATACTTCTGACGGACTAAACACGAGTAAACTTGTCTTGTTTTACCGCTATCAGGAATCCCATGCCAACCAGCATGACTAACCCCGTTGCCCACAATGCCACGTGATAATTACCATAGTAACTGGCCAGATATCCGGCTGCTGCTGGTGCAATGATCTGTGCTGTACCATAACAAATAGTGAGTCGGGCCATAGCTTTAGCCGGATTCAATGGGAATTTATGACCAATAAAGGTCAGCATCAGACTCACAATGCCAGTGAATGTACCGCCAAATATGGCCGCTGCTATCAAGTTAGTGATCAGCGAATCAGACAATACCGGCATAATGACTGCGACCATCTGTAAGGCATAGGTCAGCAATAAAGTGTTTAACTCTCCAAACTTATTCGCCACTTTATCCCACAAGAAACAGGCTGGTGCTGCAGCAAGACCAAGAATCACCCATATCCAGTCACCCTTACCGCTCAGTTGTGGCATTTCTTCAAGTATCGCGACAATAAACGTGGCACTCACAACGTACCCTACTCCGGCACAGGCATAAGCCAGGATCAGCTTTATCATCCAGCTACGGGGAGGCTCTATAAGTGGTTGGCTCGTTTTATGTTGCGTCAGCTGTGGCTGAGGTATCCAGAACCAGGCAGGAATAAAAAAGAGAATGCCAAACAGCCCCATCACAATCCATTGGCTATCCCATGGCAAAAAATGATTCATTAACACCACTGCTGAACCGGGTATGGCAATGCCAAGACCCAATCCCATAAAATGCAGACCTAGTTCTGGCTTAAATCGATGATGTTTAAGCCAACTGAGCACAAATCCCGATGACAATATGACGCCAGCCGTACCACTGATACCCGCAATAAATCGTAATATCACCCAGCCATACAATTCTGTTGTCATCCCCATGGCTATGGTGGATAACACCGCAATCACCAAACACCACTGATAAAAACGATACTTAAACGCAAGGTTATTCGTGAACGAGACTAATACCACACCCAACAAGTAACCAATATAGTTAAATGTCGCCAGCCAGCCACTATTCACCAGCGATAAGTCTGTCTGATTGAGCATTAAAGGAAGAAACGGTGTATATGAAAATCGTGCTATGCCCACCGCTAGAATGACTGCACAGATACCCGCTGTAATCACTTTTATTCGTTGAAACTGTAATTCTATCGATAACTGTGTCATGTATATCATCAGAGTGAATGAATAGCGTGCATAGTATCACTTGATAAAGTGGTGATGACTTATTAAAAAGAATAGATACTTTGGAAAAAGTGTTATTCACTAAATCATATCAACCCGACCAATTTATTTATGTCAACTAATCGACTAGATTTGTGGGGCTGGGCTGTTCTAGCTATCTTCGTGCATTAAGTGATCCCGGTGAGATTCGAGTGATTCTTTATATCTGGGATGGAAAACACGGTAATACGTTATACCTATCGCCACACTTAATAGAACACTCATGATCGTTGCCAGCCAATCTGAAGCGGTCATTGCAGCGATATCCATCGCAAAAAACTCACTGATAAACCATTTCATTTCGTACTCCTTTTAGCTTATGACATTGCCGATTGAGTAACAGCGTTGTTTTGCTTCACCGCTTGTCGAATAGTAACGGTCACATTGAACAGCATTACAACAGCGCCAAGGAAAAAGACCAAACCACCCACAGCACGCATGGCATAATAAGGATGCATCTGTGCGACTGATTCCACAAAGGTATACGCTAAATTGCCGTAATCATCATAAGCACGCCACATCAAACCTTGCATAATGCCTGACACCCACATGGCCGTGATGTAGATAACGGTACCGATGGTCGCCATCCAGAAATGGGTGTTTACCAGTTTGGTTGAATACAAAGGCACACGCCAAAGTTTTTCGACCATATGATAGATAGCACCGATAGATACCATGGCAACCCAACCCAGTGCTCCCGCATGAACGTGCCCAATCGTCCAGTCTGTATAGTGAGATAAGGCATTAACCGTTTTAGATGACATAACCGGGCCTTCAAATGTCGACATTGCATAAAAAGCCAATGACACAATCAGGAACCGTAAAATATAGTCTGTACGCAGTTTGTCCCAGGCACCACTTAAGGTAAACATGCCGTTAATCGCCCCACCCCATGAAGGAATAATCATGGCAAGGGAAATAGCCGCACCGAGTGATCCAGTCCAGTCAGGTAACGCGGTGTATTGAAGATGGTGAGCCCCTAACCAGACGTAACCAAACACCAACGCCCAGAAATGAATAACCGACAAACGATAAGAATAAATCGGACGATTAGCCTGTTTAGGTACAAAGTAATACATGATGGCAAGAAAGCCTGCTGTCAGGAAAAAGCCAACGGCATTGTGACCCCACCACCATTGAATCATCGCATCCTGAACACCCGCAAAAATAGAATAGGATTTCCATAGTTCCACTGGAATAGACAGACTATTGACGACATGTAAATAAATAATCGCAATCATCATCGCCAGATAAAACCAGTTAGCCACATAGATGTGTGAGATACGACGGATGGCGATAGTCATAATAAAGTTAAAAGTAAAAGCCAACCAGACAACTGTGATTAATACGTCCAGAGGCCACTCCATCTCAGCATATTCTTTTGACTGGGTATAACCCAATGGCAGCGTGATAAACATGCCGATAATGACAACATTCCAGCCCCAGAAAGTGAACCAGGCCAGTTTATTACTCCATAAAGCGACACTGCAGGTGCGTTGAACAACATAATAGGCTGTCGCCATTAATGTGCTGCCGGCAAAGGCAAAAATCACCGTATTAGTATGAACAGGCCGCAGCCGTCCAAAACTCAGGTAAGGATTATCAAAATTCAAAACAGGCCAGGCAAGCTCAGAGGCGATCCATACACCTACACCAGTGCCGATCACCAGATAAATGCACGCCATGATCGTAAAAAACTTCACAATATTGTAATTATAGGGTTTTGTTTCCATTTTATATCTCTCTGTGTTTTGCCCTATTCAGCGAATATCCTGGCGTCGTCTAAATAAAGGCTCTGGATTTAACACTGAACCTGAGTACATCGTACTAATGCCAGAAATGCCTTTTATGGCATCAAAAACATCTTTATCCTCCCTGATAGCAAAGCTATCGAAACCACAACGATGCATATGGCTCAGTTGATCTCGTAATACATCACCTGTCGCACGTAATTCTCCCTTCCACTTCAGTCGTGTTCGTAACTCTACTGCCTGACTATAGGCCCGACCATCAGTAAATTTAGGAAAATCGAGTGCAATAAGCTCCAGCTGTTCCAGCCAGGGCGATAAGGTATAAATATCGGCATCATTCTGCAGCCACACGGCTTTTACTCTGTTGGCTGGCTCATGTTCAATAGGTTCGACCCACACGCTAAACGGTAAGATCAGTTTTTCATGCTGGGAATGTTGATCGATATCTTCCAATTCTTTGATCAAAATCCAATTATCATGCTCGATAATCAGTGGCTGCTCAGTATCACGAAGGCAAATAATGTTTTTCATCAATTTATCTCCGCTGTTTGATAAACACGTTCTTTGAAAGGTGGTATCCCAATACGATCAACTGTGTCACTGAAGTTCTCATCCTGCTCTCTGTATTGAAGAAAGACATTGATAAGCGTATCGATAACATCGGGCACATCATCCGCCAGAAATGATGGCCCAATGACTTTGCCCAAACGTGCATTTTTGCCTTGATCACCGCCAATGGTAATTTGATACCACTCCACACCATTCTTATCGACACCCAAAATGCCAATATTTCCAATATGGTGATGGGCACAGGCATTCATGCATCCAGATATATTCAAACTCAGTGAGCCAATATCATGTAGATAATCTAAATCTGAAAAGCGTTGCTGTATTGCCGCAGCAATGGGGATAGATTTTGCATTTGCCAGCGAGCAGTAATCGGCACCTGGGCAGGTAATCATGTCCGTCAGCAGGCCGATATTGGGTGCAGAGAGATTTTCTGACTGAAGAGCAGTCCATAAAACAAAGAGTTCGGCTTTTTTGATTGAAGGTAATACCAGATTCTGCTCATGGGTGACCCGAATTTCTGCAAAGCCATATTGTTCAGCCATATCAGCAACAGCACGCATTTGATGAGATGTTACGTCGCCTGGCGGGGTTGCAGGTCCGGGTTTGGTTGAAATCACGACTGAAGCATAATCTGGGTGTTTATGTTCATGTGTATTACGTTTAATCCAATTGGCAAAGGCATTATTTTGGCTCAGTAGGTTTACATATTCTTTGCTATCTGTTGTCACATAAGATTCAATGCCAAATTGTTTGGCAACACGCTGAAACTCATCTTCCGTTAACTGAGCTGGTCCCCCTTTCAGGTTCTGCCATTCCTTTTCCACTTCAGCAGCAAAAGCCTCTATGCCAAGACTCTTTACTAAAATCTTGATGCGGGCTTTATATTTATTATCACGTCGGCCATGACGGTTATATACCCGTAATACAGCTTCCAGATAGGTCAGCATTTCCTGCCACGGCAGATCGGATTTTAATAATTCACTGATGATGAGTGTACGACCTAGCCCACCTCCGGCCATCACTTTAACTTTGATTTGCTCATCATCAGCATCACGATAAAGATATAGACCTATATCATGTGTTCTTACTGCGGCACGGTCTTCGGTTGAAGAAGACACAGCAATTTTAAATTTGCGTGGTAAAAACAGAAATTCAGGATTAATCGTCGACCACTGACGAATAATTTCTGCATATGGACGCGGATCAACGACTTCATCTGCTGAAACTCCAGCAAAAGCTTCGGTCGTGACATTTCTGACACAGTTGCCTGAAGTCTGAATAGCGTGCATTTCCACATCAGCCAGCTTCTGCAGGATATCTGGCACTTGCTCTAGCGTTATCCAGTTGAACTGAATGTTTTGACGCGTAGTGAAATGGCCATACCCCTTATCAAACTGATCGGCTATGTCCGCGAGTGTGCGTAGTTGATTTGCAGACAAAGTGCCGTAGGGAATCGCCACGCGTAGCATGTAAGCATGCTTTTGTAAGTACAAACCATTCTGTAATCTCAGCGGCATAAACTCTTCATCAGACAATTCGCCATTGATATATCTATTCACTTGATCGCGGAATTGTCTGACACGCTCTAAGACGAGCGCTTTATCATAAGAATCATACTGGTACATAACTAACCTTTTGTGATATCTAACCTAAATTAAGGGGCAATAAACACCGCTTTATAACGGTTACTGATGGCTGAATTCCCCTCACTCGTGGCGACAAAGTGAAATTCACGCAGGCCAGATGAGGTCGTATCCGAAGGTAATCTTACTAAGGCTGTGACAGGGACGATTTTACCTGGCTGTATCGTAATGCCCCGTTCTAAACCATCTACACTGGCTGATGGCAAACCCTCAATGTGATAGTTCACAACGAGTGGCTGATCTGTTTTATTTAGTAGCTTTAAGGTGTATTTATTTTGAATATCACCGTTACTCATTTGGATATATAACGGTCTTCTCTCATGCACCACATTAAACTCGGTGGGTTCAAAGTGGGTAAAGCCATAGCCCACACCCATAATTGAAAAAGCCATAATCAAACTGTAAACAATCACTCGCGGACGTTTCCATAGGCTAACTTCAGCTTTACCTTGATGTAGTTCTTTATGAGATGCGTAACGAATCAGGCCTCTGGGCTCATTGATTTTGTCCATAATGCTGTCACAAGCATCGATACATAAACCACAGGTGATACAGCCCTCTTGCTGACCTTTACGAATATCGATACCCGTCGGACACACTGCCACGCAGAGTTTGCAGTCGATACATGAGCCTTTATTGGCATCTTGTGTACCTGAACGGGATAACTTACCTCTGGGTTCCCCACGTACCGCATCATAAGCAGGTAATACAGTTTCCTGGTCATACATCACACCCTGTAAACGCGCATAGGGACACAACCAAAAACACACTTGTTCACGCATAAACCCCGCGAACCAATATGTGAAAAAGGTAAAGATACCCATGGCCACCCAGACTGGCGTGGGCGCTTGAAGAGAGAAGATATCACCCCACAATTGATAGGCATCTGTAAACCAGGCTGAAAACGTAATACCTGTCAGTATGGCAATTGCTAACCAAACACCGTGCTTACCGACTTTTCTGAAGGCTTTAGATGCTGTCCAAGGCTCACTGTTAAACTTACGCTGTTTTTGTGGTGTTTTTCCTTCAAACTGCCCTTCAATAAAAGTAAATATATCTGTCCAGACTGTTTGGAAACAAAAATAGCCACAAAAGACTCGTCCTGCAATGCTGGTTGCCGCCGCTAACAATATGGCAAAGAACAGCAGTGTTAACGACAACACCCATATATCTTGTGGATATAGGGTCAAAGCAAATAAATGAAATTGCTGCTCAGGAATGTCCAGCAATACAGCTTGATGACCATCCCAACGTAGATAAGGCCCCAAAAAGTAAATCAACCACACCGACATGCCAAAGTTTTTTAAGGTGCGAAACCGTCCTTTCATGCGCCTGGCAACGACATTCTCACCTTCCCCTGTATGTACCTCCCAGTCGGATAAGGCATCATAAACTTCAACTTTAATAGGTATTTCTGATAGTTTGCTCATCACAGGATCTCCTCTGTGGCTAAATGCTGAAAACGAGGTGTTTTTTCATAGTTATACGATGGTTTTTGAACGAATTAAGCCTGGCCGGTACAAATCCGACAATAAGGTTAACCCTTGTTTTAATGACTCAAAATCACTACTGGCACCAAGCGAAATGCGTACGGCCTGACTATGGCTCCGAGACATGACAAATGCTGTTGAAGGCACAATAGAAACGCCGATTCGGCTCGCTTGTTCAGCAAAATCTAATGCTTTGTAGCCATGAGGCAGCTTTAGCCACAGGTGTGGTGAAGCAGGATGTGACCATACATCGCTTTGCTGGAAAATTGACTTGGCTAATGATTGCCTTATGATATTTTCAGCCTTAATCGCCTGGGTAATCTCATTGATTTTGTGGTGTGTTATCCAATGCGAGACAACGGCAGTCATCAGTGGTGGTGCCATTAAATGACTGATTCGCATTTCTTCGGTGAGACCTAATGCATCATTAATATTCGGTGATGCAATATAAGCAACACGTAACGATGGGCTAAGGCATTTAGAGATCGTGGCAACATGCCAAGTGCGATGTCTGGCAAGGTTATATAGCGACGGCAATTTCTCATCGAGAAAATGATAGTAAGGATCGTCTTCGATAATGGTGACGTTGAACTGATCTGCTAACGCTGCTAAAGACTCTCTTCGCTTTACAGACAAGGTCGCCGTGGTGGGATTATCAATATTTGGAATAACATATAAAACATCGATTGATTGTTTTTCGCATTGCAGTTGAAACTGTTCTGGAATGATCCCCTGCTCATCCATGCTGATACCGATGACGTCCAGTTGCAACTGATCTGCCATCGCTCTCAATCCAGGATAAGAAAACTCAGGAGCGGCTATCGTTTTTGCTCCTTTGCGTTTGAGATAGCTTAATAAACAAAACAAAGCACTGTGAGCACCGCTTGAAATCAGAAGTTGATCGCTATTGAGCCCTGTCAGTTTCGGTGACAACCATTGCTGGCCGGCAAGCCGGTCATCCGGATGGCCAGCTGTTTCCTGGTAACACAGGTGGTGTGAGGCAGAAATACCTGACAGACTAAGTTCGCTGATGGCTTCGGCAATGCTCTTCTCGAGATTCAGCTCATTAGGTATAGGCGGGTTGTTCATGCTTAAATCCAGGGTTTTACCTTCAATAAGCTGTGATGAGTTGTAATGAGAAAAAGTGGTTTGAGCAATAAAACAGCCATTGCCTCTTTGGGTTTCAACTAATCCCCTTCTGGCTGCTTCATTAATGGCTCTTGTTACCGTAGTGAGATCGACAGAGAGTGCATCAGCCATTTGGCGTTGTGCGGGTAATCTGTCACCCGGTTTGAGAATACGGTTTTTGATGTCTGTTTCTATCGCATCAACTATACCGATGTATTTAACGCGAGCATTTGAATCTATTCTTGCTGACCAGGTGGACATAGCTTTCTCCATTGACGCTAACCGTACAATTTGGAGTAAATGCTATGCCTCACTTATTTTGTATGCAATAAAAACATACAAAACAAGTGTTTGTATGGATTATTATTTTTATATATACCTACAATCAGGACGTTTTAGACAAGAATAACAAGTCTATTTGCGCAAAATTGGGGCTTAACATTATTCCCACATGATATCAGCATTGGCTTTTGCAGCTGCGTCGAACAATTCAATTAATGGCAGAGCACGTTTTGATATAGACACTGGAGGATTGTCATCGTCCTCACTCTCAGTATTGTCTTCATCGCTTAATTTGGCATTGTTCACTGCTTGCTCTAGACGTTGTTTATAGTCATGAACGTCTTCTGCCTGGATAGCACCTGGAACAGTTCCACTATGTCCCATCAGTTTTAATAAATGAACAGCCACATTACCAAACAGGGTGATATCAGCATAAGCTTTTGTTTTAAATGTAACAATCATAAGGACTCCTGCTAGTAGAAATATGAACAAACATCATACGTTGAATCAGGTATCAAGACATTAACAAAGAAAGGTATGAGTCGATGGATTCAGTTATTGGTAGATATAACGGATTTCATTAGCAGGAAGCGGCGCACAAAAATAGTAGCCCTGCACAGTCACCGCATAGTCGTTATCTCTGAAAAAGGCAAGTTGTTCTTCTGTTTCTACCCCTTCTACGACGACTTCCAGCTTTAATTGTTTAGCCATTGCAATGATGGCTGTCACTATGGCGGCATCGTTCTCATCATTGACCAAATCGTCAATAAAGGATTTATCTATTTTTAAAGCATGTATCGGAAATTTTTTGATATAGCTTAGTGATGAGTATCCCGTTCCGAAGTCATCGATGAATATTTTTACACCAATATTTTTGAGTTTTTCTAATATGGCAAAACTTTCATTCAGATGATGCATCATCAGGTTTTCTGTGATTTCGACTTCAAGGTATTCAGCTGGGAGCTGATATCGATTCAAACTTGCTTCAATTAGCTCAAAAAGCTTGTTTGGTTTGCCAGTGTGTAGAAATTGCCTTGCGGAGAGGTTGACTGAAATATGCGCAGGAAAACCGGAATCCAGCCATTGTTTTGCTTGTTTACAAGCTTGGTCAATGACCCACTCGCCAATCGAAACAATGAGACCACTTTTTTCAGCGATAGGAATAAAAATGGAAGGTGAAATATCGCCATGCTCAGCATTATGCCAGCGCAGCAATGCTTCAAATCCCACTGTGTCGCCATTCACAATATCAATCTTGGGCTGATAATATAACTGCAATTCATTGTCAGCAATCGCACGTCGAAGTCGGTTTTCCAGCTCAAAATGATTTTGTACTGAATTATTCATTTCATCACTGAAGAAATGATACTGGTTTTTACCCAATGCCTTTGCATGGCGTAAGGCATTATCCGCGTCGGACAAGGCTTGGTCGACGCTGTCTATCCCTTCATTGAAGAAAGCGATGCCAATACTGATAGAAACAAAGACTTCATGCTCATCGATCACAAATGGCTGGTGAAAACTACTGATGATCTTTTCAGCAATATTAGCTGCATCAACAGGTTCGTTGATATAGGTCATCAATACGACAAATTCATCACCAGCAAAACGTGTCAAAGTATCGTTTTTACTGAGACTCTCAGGAAGTCGTTTCGCCACCTCAGCGAGAAGTGCATCACCCACCATATGACCGAGTGAATCATTAACGCGTTTAAAATCATCGAGATCGATAAACAGTAATGCTTGTGACACCTTTTTTTGAGCTGCAAGCTTAACTGCCTGCTGGAGTCTATCTGTGAGTAATGCACGATTAGGTAAGCCGGTTAAGGCATCAAAATGGGCTAAATAATCCAAGTCATGTCTAACTTTTTCTACCTGTTTCAGTTTTTGTGCGTTATCCAACGCAAGCGACAGAGTGTGAGCAAAACTTAAAGCAAACAGTTCATCATTTTTATCAAATTGCTGACCTGACAATTTTTCACTTAGCAGAATATATCCAAAAGTATGTGCATCACGTCGTATGGGCACCATTAATACCGAAGATAGGCTATGAGATCCTTCTTTGCATTCAAGGCATAAATCATTCAGTAACTGAGGTGTTTCTGGGAGTGTGTTTTTGTGTAACGTTAAACAGTGATGAAGTATCGACAATTGTTCATCTGTGAAACCAATACCGACTGAATCCGTGATGGAATAATGCTTATCAATCAGCTGTACGGATGCGGAATGGCATTGCACTAACTTTGCTAGCGCGTTGATGCCTTGATATTTTGCTTCTGGCTCTGCCGAAATTGTTGCAAGACAAGCTAATAAGTCTCGAGAACGATCATGCAGCTCTTCCAATCGTTTAGACCAGGAAAGGAGTTGTTGATGTTCTTGCTCAATTTGTTCAAGTGACGTATGAGACTGTGTGAGAAGATGTTGTTTACGACTGGCGATACGTTCAAAAATCGCTGTGCGTGTGATAACCCCGGCAAAGCGTTCCTGATCGAGTACGGGCAATAATTCCTGCCCATTGATATCCAGCATAGCCAGACTTTGTTCTATAGGTGTTTCGGGGGTAACAAAAATAGGCGAGCTGGATTTACAGAGATCGGCAAATATCCAGTTAGGGTGTTTAGAGACTTCTTGTAATGTGACTAAACCACAAAATTTGCCGTCTTTGGGATTGTCATTAAAAACAGCAAAAATCGTGTTTTTATCAATTTTCCGAGGTCGTTCTTCATCAAGTACATACTGAACCAAATCAGTCTGTACACAATCCCTGACAAATAACGTATTCATTTTACTCTTGATAGGTGCACATCAATATCAAGCTCCATATGGAGAACCTCGTCTGAACCTAATAGCGATTTCGTATGGGTTAACACAAAATCCATCAGCTGCTCCTTACTGATTCTTCTTAACAATGATTGACGAATGAGAATATCGCCTATCACTTCATCATCTACTTCAATGTGTTCGTAGGGTGTTTTTACCAGAAGATCTAACGCTCTTTTCATGGCAATACAGCCGATCGGTGCATCCTTCCCCATCACCAGCATATCTCTCAGTGGGGGCATTTTATACTCACTAATTCTGGCCGAGATATATGAACCAGACTCTGAACCTAATGGCATCCTTTTCCTCATTTTTATTAGTATCGTTATTAACAAAAGCAATAATGATGGCCGACTGTTTAATCGGGCTAAACTATTAAAAACAGATTTTTTTATTAATTGCAAATAATAGTAAAAACCTAAATATCCATAGCATTTCGAACTTCTAAAATGAGAATAAAAAAACACATTTAAATGATTGATATGAATTATGAATACTGTATTCACATGACACTAGATACATACAATTTGATAGCGCAATATAAAATTTGTTCAGAGTCATTCAGACGTCAGCATTGCTTTGCATCGCGCTTAGCAATCCTGAGTTTTCAGAAGAGTCTACCGTATGAATGGGCTCGCTTTATTAGGAATTACTCCTAAACAACGAAAACTGTGAATTAATCGGTATAAAAAAATAATTGCTCACATCGGATAGTTGAAATCGACTTGAAACAACTTCTCCACAGCCATAATGTCACGTTGATTGGAGATAAAAATAATCAGATGGTCGTCAGGCTCAATCACAAGTGATTTATCTGAAAATAAAACGTGCTCATTTCTTAAAATCGCCGCAACCGAGGCGCTTGCTGGCAATTTTATTTGCTCAATATGACGGCCAACGACTTTCGATGTCGTCAAGTCACCATGTGCTATCACCTCGATGGCTTCAGCCGCCCCTTGTCGAAGTGAATGCACGGTCACGACATCCCCTTTACGAATGTGCGTTAACAAACTGCCTATCGTGATCTGAGCCGGCGAAATAGCTAAATCAATGCTGGTGCCTCTGACCAGTTCCACATGGCTGGCTTTACCAATTATCGAGATGACTTTTCTTGCGCCCATTCGCTTGGCAAGCATAGAAGAAAGAATATTCACTTCATCATCATTCGTCACAGCACAGAACACATCTGTTTTGCTGATATTCTCTTCCTGCAATAGGTTAGCGTCACCCGCATCGCCATGCAGAACAACGGACTTCTTCAAGCCCTCGGCAATAAAGCGAGCACGTTTTGGGTCCATTTCAATAATTTTGACCTTATGGTTGGTCTCTATCCGTTTGGCCAGTTGACGCCCTATATTACCGCCGCCGGCAATGAGTATGCGTTCATACGTTTTATAGGCATGACGAAATACTTTGACCAGTTTCGAAATATGCTGAGTGAGTGCTAAAAAGAAAATTTCATCACCGGGTTGCAAAGCCTCTCTGCCTGTTGCTTGAATGGCTTGATTATCTCTGAATATCGCCGCGACACGCATTTTGATATCGGGAAGGATGTCGAGTAATTTACTGATAGGCTTGCCAGCCATGGGGCTTTGTTCACTGACTTCCACCGCCACAAGTTGGGCCATGCCATCAAAAAATTCAACAACCTGTAACACTTCAGGCTGTTCAATTAGTCGTTGTATATAAGCCGTAACCAGTTGTTCTGGACTTATAATGACATCGGTTGCAAAGGCGTCAGGTGAGAATAAGGCGGGATACTCAACATAATCCGAAGCTCTTATTCTTGCCAGCTTTTTAGGTGTTTTGAATAAGGCATTGGCGACCTGACACGCGACCATATTGACTTCATCATTTTGTGTCACCGCAATCAGCATATCGGCATCCTCAATACCCGCCGCGATCAACGTCTCAGGCGAGGATGCATGACCATTCACAGCACGAATATCTAATCGATCCTGAATGCGTTCCAGTAAGTAACTGTCTGTGTCGACGACGGTGACATCATTTCCCTCGTTGACCAAACTCTCAGCAGTCGAACCACCTACCTGACCTGCCCCTAAAATGATAATTTTCATCGGCTTTCCTCAACAGCTATCAATGACGCCAATAAGCGGGAATCAACAATATTAATAGTGTGAATATTTCTAATCTTCCGGCTAACATGCCAAACACACCTAACCATTTCACTACATCATTCACGCTGACAAAATTAACCGCCACCTCACCTAAACCTGGCCCCAGTAGATTAATGGTAGCGACCACGGCCCCAAATGCACTTTCCAGGTCTAATCCTGCCGCCATCATCGCGACGGTCAGGAATAGCGATGTGACGATATACAACACATAAAAGCCCCAGACTGAATACAACACTTCTTCTGAGACGGCTCTTTCACCTTGTTTGACAACGACAACGGCGCGGGGGTGGGCGAGATGGAATAACTGTCTTAAGCCCAGTTTGGCTAATAACATTACCCGCATCACTTTTACGCCCCCCGCTGTCGAACCGGCACAGCCACCAGTAAATGACAAAATCACCATAATCAATGGAATATGCAATGGCCAGCTGGCAAAGGTAGCAGTGCCAAATCCGGTACTGGTCAGTACCGAGGCAACCTGGAAAACCGCATAACGCAGAGACTCTGCAACAGAGCCATAAGCATTTGACAGGTAAAGACTTGCTGCAACAAATAAGCTGGCAAATAAAAACACTAAACCATAGGTTCTGACTTCAGGATCTTTAGCATAAGGAGACAGTAATTTTTTTCTGAAAACAATGAAATGAACAGCAAAGTTAACACCACCTGCCAGCATAAATACAATCGCGATGAGTTCAATAAGTGGGCTGTTATAAAAACCGAGACTGTCATCATGGGTTGAAAAACCACCTGTTGCTACCGTCGTAAAAGCGTGTCCAACCGCATCAAAAGCCGTCATGCCAGCAAAGTAATAAGCAATACCACACAGGCTTGTCAGTATCAGGTAAATAATCCATAAAGAACGTGCTGTTTCAGCAATTCTGGGGGTGAGTTTTTCATCCTTTGCAACCCCAGATGTTTCAGCTCGATAAAGCTGCATGCCACCGACACCGAGTAACGGCATAATCGCTACAGCAAGTACAATAATCCCCATACCACCAAGCCATTGTATTTGCTGTCTGTGATACAAAATTGACTGGGGTAATTGATCCAGGCCAGTAATAACCGTTGCGCCGGTTGTGGTAAAGCCGGATATTGATTCAAATACGGCATCGGTCAAATCCAGATGCAAACCAAAAAGAAACGGTAAGGCACCGACCAATCCTAATAGAATCCAAAACAGCGTCACCACGAGAAAACCATCCCGAACCGAAAGCTCTTGTCGCTGATTTCGGTTCAGCTGCCACAACACCAGTCCGATAACGATGACAGATAACATGGATAGCAAGAAGACATTCAGTTCACCATCCTGATAAAAAAGCGAAACAAGAATAGAAGGCACAAAGTTCAGACTGTAAAACATCAACAATATGCCAAATAACCTCAGTATCGCTCGCCAATGCATGTCTCGATTATCCTTATTGTTGTGAGGGTGTCACAGACGAAAAACAGAATGTGATAAATAACTAAATACCGTTAACAAATCGTTTTACCTGTCATAATTGAAAAAACTTAACGGAATTATGCCGCGCTGATATAACAAGATTGTAAAAATAATATAAAAATCCATGAGCAAAAATGACGCCTCTGCTAACATTGACTAAGGCCATCTCTCCCTTAAAAGGGTATTTACTGGCGACGCTCATCATGACTGGTATCAGTCTTGTCACTGCGTTGCTGACTCCCCTATTTCTTCACACCAGCCTGTTAATGCTGTTTATGGCTGGGATTGTATTTATATCCGCCAAAACGGCGCTTGGTCCCGCCATTTATGCCAGCGCTTTAAGTTTTACGATCTTTAACTTCTTTTTTACTGAGCCTTATTACACACTGGATATCACCCATCGTCATGATGTGGCGACCTTAGTGTTATTTATCTTTGTCAGCTTGATAACCGGAAATTTAGCATCAAAAATGCGGCTGGCCATTGCTGAATCGAAACAGGCACTAGAGAGGCAGCATCGCTTTTTTTCATTCAGCCAGAAAATGACATCAGCTATGAATACAGGCCTTGTATTAGACACGCTGCAGCAGGCTTTTCAACACACGTTATCCTCGTCGTTCTACCTGATTGAAAAAAACCAGCAAGAACTCGTTTTTACGCCATCCACACCCCCATCTCACTCCATCAGCCTATTTGAAACAATCTGGGAGAACCCAGAAAATAGCGAACTAATAGATGGGGAAGTTATTGCCCTTAGGACAGAGAATAAAACACGGGCACTTATCTACGTGCCATCGCCTTTAACTGAGGTGCAGTCAGCGGCGCTGCAGACTTTTTCGAATCTCGCAGCATTGGCGCTTCAACGCATTCTGCTTGCTGAAGATCTGGAAACAAGCAGGCGGCTTTCAGAAACAGAACAGTTACGCTCTGCACTATTGTCTTCTGTATCACATGACTTACGGACACCACTTTCATCTATTATTGGTTCGGCATCGAGTCTGCTTGAGTATCAGGAAAAACTGTCAGCTGATGATCAACAACAGCTGCTTCTCACCGTCCTGGATGAATCACAGCGTCTGGATCGTCATATTCAGAATTTATTAGATATGACACGTTTTGGTCAGGGCAAAGTCACGCTGAATAGAGATTGGGTTGATATCCGAGATATCATTGCGAGCGCGCTATACCGACTACGTGATGCATTAGATTCATGCCATTTGAATATCTCAGTGCAAGATAATATTCCCATCATATGGGTACATGGTTTATTAATAGAACAAGCACTTGTCAACATCATTGATAATGCTGCCAGAGTGACACCAGCAGACGGTGATATTGATATTTCCGTTAAGCTCACCACAACCTGTCTCGACATTGATATTAGTGATAATGGACCGGGCATTGCTGATCATGAAAAAGTAAAAATATTCGATATGTTTTATAGCGTGACGCATGGTGATTCTGAAACCAAAACAGGCACAGGACTTGGTCTGGCGATTTCGAAAGGTATGATTGCTGCTCATGGTGGCAATATTGAGGTAATAGATAATTCATCTGGTGGCACCATCATGCATATCACCTTACCGAAACATCCTGTTGTGTACGGACCTCAAGAATGAGCATGTCATCAAAAAAAATTCTGATTATCGAAGATGAACCACAGATCAGGCAGTTTTTACGAATCAGTCTAGAGGCCCAAACCTATGATGTTTCTTTGGCGGTTACTGCTAAAGAAGCGATTGCCTTCTCTGAGTCGCAGCATTGTGATCTCATTATCCTTGATCTGGGACTACCCGATAGAGATGGTCAGGATGTTATCCGGATATTGAGAAAACAAACTCAAGCTCCGATAATTGTGTTGTCTGTAAGAGCGAGTGAAGATGAAAAAGTACGGGCACTTGATTCAGGTGCCAACGATTATGTGACCAAACCTTTTGGTATCAGTGAGCTCATGGCCAGAGTACGGGCATTGATACGGATTCATGATAATCAGCCAAGCCCCCATGCGATTATCCATGTTGATAATTTAGCAGTGAACACGCAAACTCGAGAAGTCTGGTTGGATGACCACAGTATTCATCTATCACGCAAAGAGTTTGCCCTATTGTATGAGCTGATAGCGACACCAGGGCGAATACTGACGCATCAACAATTACTCAAGCAAATTTGGGGAGAACATTTTATGACCGAAACCCATTATTTGCGGATTTTAGTGGGGCATCTTCGGCAGAAGTTGAATGACGACCCTATGCAGCCTAAATTTATCATTACCGTTCAGGGTGTTGGTTACCGTTTCAAATTTTAATGCCTTATGTATTGAAGGTCTGCTTCAATACCAATAGCATCAACACCCTAGTGACTCAGCGTTCTTATCAGGAAACAAGCATGCTTACCCATTTAGTCAACATCATTTTTCTGCTTTTTATGCTTAGCAGCATGAGTATACAGGCGACAACTTTAACCGTGGATGGTTTAGCAAATAAGAACACACCTAAGGCAACGGACGTCGCTTTCCAATTAATTGATATGAAAACCGGTAAAACCCTGATTGCTCAGCGTGAAGATCAGTTACAGCCCCCAGCGAGTTTACAAAAGTTAGTCACTGCCCTCGCCGCAAAACTCTATCTGAAAGATGACTTTCGTTTTGTAACACGACTTGAGCGGAATAAAGAGGATGTCATCATACGCTTCAGTGGCGATCCTAACTTTAGCTCAGATGACCTGGATGGATTATTTAAAACCCTGCGAGCAAATCAGTCGATTATCAAAGGTAATCTTTATATTAATGGTGCCGCTTTTGATGATTACGAACGGGCCATCGGGCTTCCCTGGGATAATCTTGGTGTATGTTATAGCGCCCCTTCCAGCAGTATTTCCATTGATAAAAACTGTGCCATGGGCAATTTATATGTCAAACCTGGCGCAAGCAAAGCAAGAGTATTACTGTCAGCCAAAAAGCCCATCAATATCGATACCTCATCGCTACAAATCATCAAAACAAACGTGAGTGATGATGATTACTGTCAGATGAAATTACTCGCTGATGAACAGAATCACTATCAAATCGGTGGCTGTATCAATGAAGCATCACTACCTGTGAAGTTGAAGTTTGCTTTGCAAAACACCACAGCCTATGCCAAATCTTCTATTGAAGAAGCGTTAAATAAAGCCGGTATTCAGTTAAAAGGAAAAATCATCCGCGATGACAACAAAAATGGCGCCGTCATCACGGAACATCAATCAGCACCGCTTGATTCACTTGTCAGACAAATGCTCAAGCGATCAGATAATCTTATTGCTGACAATATCTTAAAAACGATTGGTCATCAGTTTTATAAACAATCTGGTAGCTACGAAAATGGTATTGCGGCACTGCAGCACATACTCAAACAACAGGCGAATATTGATCTCAGCCATGCCATGTTAGTGGATGGTTCTGGTCTGTCCAGAAATAACAGGTTGTCAGCTTCACAACTGATACAAGTGGTGTCTTATATATTCAAACATCCTGAACTTGGACTAATTAGTGATCTCCCAGTCTCAGGTGAGAGTGGCACACTGGCTTTCAGAAGCAGTGTGAATAAACCGCCCTTAAAAGGCCAAATACAAGCCAAGACCGGTACGCTCTATGGTACATATAATTTAGCGGGTAAGATTCGCACAAAAAGTAACCGGGACTTGCTATTCGTTCAAATCGTCACTAATTTTCACCCTGCGGATGAAAAACAGTCACGCTGGCCCGTGATGAAATTTGAAAAGTCGTTGTATGAGTCGATTTATCAACGTTTCTAACCGTGACGCCTCTCGCAATTTAAGGTCGAAATAGGTAGAATTTTCGGCTTCTTATCACGTCAAATTCTTGGAAGATTAACCATGGCTCAGTACGTATATAGTATGAATCGGGTGGGCAAAATTGTTCCGCCAAAACGAGAAATACTTAAAGATATTTCTTTATCCTTTTTCCCTGGCGCAAAAATCGGGGTGCTTGGCCTGAACGGTTCAGGTAAATCAAGTCTGCTTCGTATTATGGCGGGCATCGATCAAGATTACATTGGTGAAGCACGTCCAATGCCTGACTTGAATATCGGTTACTTACCTCAGGAACCCGAACTGGATGACAGCAAAACCGTGCGCGAAGTGGTTGAGGAAGCTGTCTCCGATGTGAAAAGTGCGCTCGATGAACTTGATGCTATTTATGCCGCCTATGCCGATCCTGATGCCGACTTTGATGCCTTAGCCAAGAAACAGGCTGAATTAGAAAATCTGATTCAGGCAAAAGATGGACATAATCTTGAAAATGCTTTGGAACGTGCAGCTGACGCCTTACGTCTCCCACCATGGGATACGCCTGTTTCGGTCTTATCCGGTGGTGAACGTCGTCGTGTTGCTTTATGCCGCTTATTGCTCGACCATCCTGATATGCTGCTTCTTGATGAGCCAACCAACCATTTAGATGCGGAATCCATTGCCTGGATTGAGCGGTTCTTACAGGAATACCCTGGCACCGTGGTCGCCATCACCCATGATCGCTACTTCCTGGATAATGCAGCAGGCTGGATTTTGGAGCTTGACCGTGGTCGTGGCATTCCATATGAAGGCAACTACTCTTCATGGTTGGAGCAAAAAGACCAGCGCTTGCAACAAGAAGCTAAAGAAGAAGCGTCTCACCAAAAAGCCATTAAGGCAGAACTGGAATGGGTCAAACAAGGGGCAAAAGGTCGTCAGACTAAATCAAAAGCCCGTCTGAAATCATTTGAAGAAATGAATTCACGTGAATTCCAGAAACGCAATGAAACACAGGAAATTTATATTCCACCCGGTCCACGCCTGGGTGATAAAGTCATTGAACTCAACAACGTGACAAAATCTTACGGTGAGAAGCTGCTCTTTGAAAACCTGAGCTTATCGATTCCAGCAGGTGCCATTGTCGGTATTATCGGTCCTAACGGGGCGGGTAAATCGACCCTCTTCCGCATGATTTCTGGTGAAGAACAACCGGACTCCGGGGAAATCGAAATTGGCAGTACCGTTGAGTTAGCGTATGTGAATCAGTCACGTGAGCTGGATGGTAAAAAAACCGTGTTTGAAGAGATTTCTGATGGTGCTGATGTGATTACCGTCGGAAATTATCAAACCCCCTCTCGCGCTTACTGCGGCCGTTTCAACTTCAAAGGCTCAGATCAGCAGAAGTTTGTTAAAGATTTATCGGGTGGTGAACGTAACCGTCTGCATATGGCAAAACTGCTTAAGTCTGGCGGTAATGTGTTATTGCTTGACGAGCCCACCAATGATCTTGATGTAGAAACACTTCGTGCCCTAGAAGAAGCCATTCTTGCATTCCCTGGTTCTGCCGTCGTGATATCGCATGATCGTTGGTTCCTTGACAGAATATGTACACACATCATTGCCTATGAGGGTGACTCTTCGGTTGTCTTCTTTGAGGGGAACTATAGTGAGTATGCTGAGGATTATGCGAAACGTTTTGGCAAAGACCATCAACCTGAACGTATCAAATACCGTCGTATTGGTTAATTCATCAGGCTGCCTGTTCACACAGGCAGCCAATCTTTCTTTGTACCAGTCAACGCTGAATCTTTTTTCATCTTTCGCGTGTCTATGTGTCGATGAGTAATATGTTGTGATAGATCAACCATGAAAAACGCACAAAAAGCCCGCTTAAAACTTCGTTGCCCAATTACTCTGGGTCGTCAACATGAAATCAATGTGCCATCAGGCTGGTTCGAACTGGTTTTTAATCTCTGTGCCGCTATCGAGGATGTGGCTCAAGAGATCAATAAAAAACACCGGCAACGCATGTTTCTACCAAGAATAGTCTTCATCGAGGAACATCAAGGCAAAATTCTATGTGATGTCATCAATGGCACTCGTGATATCAATCACATCATCAAACAAGCGCAAATGCGGTCAACTAAATGCTGCATGATTTGCGGTGACGAAGGCTCACAATTCCGTTTGGGTAGAACGCTGGTCACGCGATGTGAAAAGCATCGTTCATATGAGATGTACTATTAATTATTCCGGTGTTCCAGACAGTTTTCATAAACGGCTTTCTCAATCTGCTCTTCTGACTGCGATTCAGGGAAAGTAAAAGCTAGGTTTATCGCCAGTTCAATCTTTCTCAAAAACGCCGTATGCTTAAACTCGGAGGGCGTTGCCTGTTGCATCTCTGCTTTCGTTTTACCCTCTAATCGTTGAGCGAAATAGTCTCCGGTTAAACTTGAAATTTGCAGACACTCTTTATGAGCTTCATCTTCAGCCATGACCAGGGGGGCAAACCATACAGCTAGTAACATCAGCGCGACGTTCAATTTCATCATATCCTCACATTAAGTGACTTATCACCCTCATTGAGACTAAAAAGAAATGATTTAATTTCTTCACACAAATTTTTAGTCAGATACCCGATAATAACGGCCTAAATAATAAAGAAGGAAAAGCATGAAAGCGTTACTCATTATTGCTCATGGCAGCCGTCGACAAGCATCAAATGATGAAGTGAAAAAGATTGCTACACAAATAAGAGAACACGGACAACATGACTTTGATATGGTCGAATCTGCTTTTTTGGAGTTGGCTTATCCCCTTATCCCTGAGGGTATAGAACACTGTGTAAAATCAGGCGCTAAACAGATTGTTGTTTCACCTTATTTTCTAAACTCGGGCAAACATGTCACGGAAGACATTCCAGAGATCATTGCAGATGTCAAAGCGGCGCACCCAGACATCATTATTGAGGTCACACCTCACGTAGGCTCCTCTCCTATCATGCTTGATCTGATATTACAAACGGCATCAGGCTCATAACTAGGTTCAATAAAGTCTGCATCGAGTCGATAAACAGTTTAATAATTGACTCGAGACGCACATGTCACACCGCTATTTGTACTTGATCGTTTTTTTATTATCATCATCGATATCATTCGCCGAAGACAGACCTAAGTGGCGTGCCAGCAATATTCAGTTTTTATATGGCAATCAATATGAACTGGGCCCCTCATCAAGAGAGTCAATAACAATTGAACATGCGTCATCGTGGCAGTTCGGAGAGAGTTATTTTTTCACCAATGTCTTTAATCGTTCTGATACAAGTACTGAATTCTATGCAGAGTTTTATCCCCGTCTTACCTGGAAGGCCTTAACAGCACGGCCACTCCCTTTCACTCTATTGGATGATATCTCTATTGTTGCTGGTATCAATGCAGGTAATTTACCCAAATCAGTCCCGTTCAAGGCTTATCTACTGGGTGCCGGTGTCAAGTTTAAAACATCTGTATTTGATTATCTCAAATTAGATGTTATGGCTTTTAAGGCTGATCATCTTGAAACCACTGGCATACAAGTTTCTCCAATTTGGGGAATGACTTTTGATATTGCTCAACATCGCTTTTTATTTAAAGGCTTTATTGACTGGCAAAGTGCTGAAGCGACAGGCGGGCATGCCAGTCTGTTGGCTCAACCTCAACTACTCATTGATGTCGGTCATTACTGGCAACATGACAAACAATTCTATGCAGGTATCGAGTATTCGTACTGGTACAATAAATTCGGACTGGATGGTGTGATTGAGTCTGTTCCACAAGTTATGCTTTTACTTCCCTTCTAGGCTAAGGCAGAAAATGAAACAACTTTATGCTTGGATATACGTCTATCGCAGTTACCTATTAATTTTTTTGATAGGCAGCATGGCCACTGCGTATTTAATGCTGCAAGAAATGCATGAAATTGATGTACAAAGAGAACAAATCGCCAGTGCCTTTATCGCAAAACACGCATCATCATTACAAAGTACATTATCAGAACGTTTATCGAGCCTGGAATCCTTAAACGCATTTGTGATTGAAAATGCACACTATAATCTGCAAGTGAAAGAAGATGAGCAACAATTCCAAAAGCGCTTCGATCGTTTTGCCAATCAGCTTCACCAATCCGTAGATGGTTTTTTGAGCCTACAACTGGCACCACAAGGTGTTATTCGTTATTTAACTGGGCCTGAAAATAACAAAAAAGCATTAGGCTATGATTTATTTAAAGATGATGCTCGGAGAGAGCAGATCATCAGTGCTATTTATTTATACGAACAAGTCATAACCGGACCAATAAACCTGATTCAAGGCGGTAGCGCTATCATCGCCCGCAAGGCCATCTTTAGCGAATTATCGCCAAACTCATCATCCGATAGGCTTATTGATCATCACCTGTTAGCTGACAAAAGCCTTAAACCAAGGAATGACTTTTGGGGCTTGGCAACGATTCTTTTTACAACGGAAAGCTTACTCAATGAAGCGGGCTTACTCGACTCAGACATGAATGGCTTTGAATTGGCGCTAAAAGGCAGGCATGGCTTGGGTGAAGATGGCGAAGTATTCTGGGGACAAGCGGCTATTTTTGATAAGCCCGATCATATATCGCCTATCCATTTTCGTTCCGGTAGTTGGCTGCTTGCAGTCAAAAATACCAGCACTTACCCCATTGCTAGAGTGCTTAACTTTGCTGCACTTGGCACGCTATTGACGATTACCTTACTTGTGGCGGTATACATGCGTCAAAGAAATCGCTCCGCCAAACAACGTGAAACAGCTAAAGATGCTTTTTTAGCCATGGTAAGTCATGAGCTTCGTTCACCGTTAAATGGTGTTATCGGTTTGACGAGTTTGTTAAATAAAACAGCGTTAGATACAGAACAACGTCAACTGGTTGAATCATTATCAATCAGCTCCAAACAACTCTCCTCTATCATTGGCGACATACTGGACTTTTCAAAAATATCAGCCGGGAAGTTAGAGCTTGACTATCAAGCCGTTAATCTAGCCAGCACTATTGAGGATTGTGTACGTATTACTACCCCACTGGCCGAGCAAAAAGATTTACCTATTACGGTGAATATCGCACCGGTTCTTATGGAACAACTCATCATGACCGATGAGATCCGTCTGAAACAGATTGTGCTTAATTTGCTCAACAATGCTGTCAAGTTTACTCAATCAGGAAGTATTAAAGTCGATATCGATGCTATTGAAAATTTTGGACAGCAACGGTTAATCATAAAAGTCACGGATACTGGCGTAGGGATGAGTGCTAAACAGATGACAGGGTTATTTGAACACTTCAATCAACTGGACCAGACGACAAACCGTAAATATGGCGGAACAGGCTTAGGACTGGCTATATCTAAAAGTCTAGCCGTGTTGATGAACGGTGATATTCATGTGCAAAGCAGCATCAATAAAGGCTCCTCTTTCACGCTCGATTTACCCCTATCGTTGGTAGAAAAAAACCAGACAGTGAGTGAAACGCCCCATCTTGCTATTGAAAACAAAATTTCTCAGCTATCTATTCTTGTCGTTGACGATCTTGAAATGAACCGCTTTATGATGCAAATGATTATCAAAAAACTGGGTGGGGATGCCGCATTAGCAGAAAACGGGATTGAAGCCATTCATCTGCAAAATGAACATCACTACGATCTCATCTTTATGGATTGGCAGATGCCGGATTGTGATGGTGTTGAAGCGACCAAACGCATCAGAAAACACTTCAACAATAATAATCCCTGGATTGTGGCACTAACAGCTAATGCTTCAACGACAGATAAGCAAGAAGCCATTGACTCGGGCATGAATGATTATCTTCTTAAACCGGTCAGTGTAGAAGATATAGAGCGTGTATTTGAGCGGTATTTTGCTCTAGCCGATACAGAATAAAGCGAACAATGTTACATTTAAGTTAAACAATAATTAAAAAATAATATAACCATCATTTAACACAACAATAATGTCATATAGGTAACAATATGGAGAGAGAAACCACACACGCACTATGGGACCGTGAAGGTGCTTACAACAGATTACTGAATGATGAAGCCCTACTACAAAAGATGATGCAGATGTTTTTAGATAATGTTGAAAAAGCGATGTCTGTACTGGAGTCGTCACGATCACAGAAAGACTTCGTATCCATAAAAGCCCATGCACACAAATTAAAAGGCAGTGCATCTGCAGTAGGTGCTTTAAGAGTTGTAGATGATTGTATTGCCATTGAAGAAGCTGCTAATGCGACTGATATCGAAAGAATTGAAAGTGAGATGTCATTGTTAAAGAACGATATATCAGATATCCAGTTGACCATGACTGATTACCTCAACCACAATACCACTTAGATATATAGCCATCTTGTAACTGACAACCACAAGGTCTAATTGATGAAAGTATTAATTGCTGATGATGATGAAGTGAGTCGTCTCACACTCTCTTCCCTACTTAAAGGTTATGGCTGTGAGTTACACGTTACCAAAGACGGTCACGAGGCCATGGCTGTCATCAATCAAACTGAAGCACCTGAATTAATCTTTCTCGACTGGAATATGCCAGGTATTAATGGCGTTGAGATTACCAGCCTAATTCGTCAAAACCTGATCGACTCCCCTCCTTACGTTATTATTGTTTCTTCAAACAATAAAAAAGAGCAGATTATTGAAGCCTTGGCTGCAGGCGCGGATGACTTTATCACCAAACCCATCGATGGCTTATTTTTAAAAGCCAAATATGCTGTAGCCGAGCGCATTCTGCGCGTGCAGGATCGCTTAATCAATACAAACAAAATGCTTGAGAAGCTTGCTTATTATGATGAACTGACGGGTGTGATGAACCGTCGAGCAGGCATTGTTGCGGTAGATATTGAGATAGAACGGTGTATTAGAAAGAACGAATTACTGGCTGTGGCTTTACTTGATATTGATCATTTCAAACACATTAACGACTTCTACGGCCACCCGGAAGGCGATAAAGTCCTTAAACAGTTTAGTAAACACGTTCAGCAAACTTTGCGTCCATATGATGTATTGTGCCGCTATGGTGGAGAAGAATTTCTTATCGCTGCCTGTTTAAAGAAACGTGATGAAAGTGAGCTACTCTTTGAACGAATCCGATCTACTGTTGAAAATATGGATATGGAATTCAATCAAGCTATCGATGTGACAACGAGCATCGGCGTTTGTATTCACCAGCCAAGTCAGCACTCCAAGGTTGCTAATCTTATTAAACAAGCAGACGAAGCACTCTATGAGGCGAAAGGCGCTGGGCGTAATAAGATTGTTACCGTTCCGGATTAATCAATCCACAGAGCGAGTTGCTCTGCAATCTTTTTATAACCGATGGCATTAGGATGAATCGGATCTGATTTCCATTCTATTTCACCTTCAACTTTTGCGATGATGCCGTCTTCAATGGCAACGTCCTTAGCTTCAGCTATACGTTGGTAGACAGGTGAAGCTTGCATCAATAATCCCGGTTTAGGCACCGAGACTAAAAGCACCTTAGCGCCGCTTTGCTGGATGAGATCAACCATCTTGCCCAGGTTTGATTCCAGTTCGCCTACATTCAGTTTTCTCAATAAGTCATTGCCACCATGACATAAAATCACCAGTTGAGGATGATGTTTATTTAACAATTCAGGTAGTCGCTCCAGTGCCTTTTCACTTATCTCACCGGGCACACCAGCGTTAATAACAGTTCGACCGGTAAGCTTAGCAAGTTGAGCAGGATAACTTTGTTCAGGGTTAGCGCCAGTGCCAAACGTCAGGCTATCACCAAACGCTAATATGACATCGGAATCGGCGAGTTCAAATTTCTGTTTTTCATCTGAACAAGCTTGAAGGAATACAAGCGCGATGATTAATAGAAGAAATGTCCATTTTCTATTTATCTGTCTCATACTCTTAAGCTGCCACTGTAGGAAACAAGCACCTAAAATTCTGACTGGTGACAGCAGCAATATTTTCAACCGTATCACCACGTAACTCAGCTAAAAACTCGGCCACATGTTTTACAAAAACTGGCTTATTGGTTTTCCCGCGGTGTGGCACTGGTGCCAGATACGGTGCGTCAGTCTCTATCAATACTCTGTCTAATGGCAATTTTTTAGCGACTTCCTGTAACTCTTTCGCACTTTTAAATGTCACAATGCCTGATAGCGAAATATAAAAACCAATATCCAGTGCTCGCTGAGCCGTTTCCCAATTTTCAGTGAAACAGTGAATAATGCCGCCGGCATCTCGTGCATTCTCATTTTCAAGTATCGTCATCGTATCTTCGCGTGCTTCACGCGTGTGAATGATTAAAGGTTTCTTCGTTTGTTTACCCGCTTCAATATGCACACGAAAACGATCACGTTGCCAGGCAAGATCACCTTCACTACGGAAATAGTCGAGACCGGTTTCACCGATAGCAATGACTTTAGGATGAGTAGCTTCTTCTACCAATGATTCCACAGAATATTGCTCATCTGCTTCGACATTAGGATGAATGCCGACACTGGCACTGACATTAGGGTAACGATCAGCAATGTTTTTTACATCCAGCGAGCTTTTTTTATCGATAGCGATACAGAGAATATGATCTATTCCCTGACTTTCTGCCTCGGAAACCATAGCATCTATGCCGCCCTCTTCATCGGCAAGCAAATTGAGGTGACAATGTGAATCAATATACATAAACAATAACAACTTGAAATAGGGGAATGGAAGCCGTTAAGAACAGGCTTACATGGTATAAGTGGCTTTATCTGATTTAAGCTTATCGACTAAATAGTTTTCAATCTTACCTCTGACAACAGCAGCACTCCCGTCAATATCACTGAAATGGACACCAATACCGGCTGCCTGATTACCTTGAGCACCACGTGGTGTTATCCAGACGATAGTTCCCGCCACCGGTAACTTTTCTGCCTCATCCATCAGTGACAAAAGAATAAATACCTCTTCACCGAGCTGATAGCTTTTGGTTGTGGGAATAAACAAACCACCATTTTTTACATAAGGCATATAAGAGTGATACAGCATATTCTGATCGGTAATTTTCAGTGACAAAATGCCTTTTCTTGGATTAGAAGCCATTGTATTACCTGTTTATTGTTGATGCTGCTGAATCTGACGTGCATGTTGCATAATCGACACCATCAAATCTTCTAAAAGTAAGGTTTTATTTAGGTTATTCTGAGAGGATAGTAACTTCATTGTATGGATGATGCAATCTGAAATAGCCCAATAATGCTTGAGGAGATGGGATTCTAGCTGCTCTTTTCCATCTAACAGTGAAGCCAGTTTGGTTTGTATCATGGCTTGTAATTGATGTAACACAGAAATCAGATCAAACGCTTGCCATTGAGAGGCGAGTTGCACAGGATTGGCTTCAGCACGCATTAATGCTGCCATACCTCGAAAAACCTGTTTGCTCTGCTCAATCCCTTCTTCACCTATATCTAGTGCAGCTACTGGCCCACCATGAGCCAGTTTCAGCACAGTCTCAATCTCCTGCTGATTCCAGTCGGATTGGCTCTGTAACCATTCAGCAGCCAGAGCATATTCTGGTCGTGATATAGTAATCGTTTGACAACGGCTTTTTATCGTTATTGGAAGTCTGTGGAGCGAGCTGGCCACCAGAATTAGGATGGTATTATCCTGCGGTTCCTCAAGCAGCTTTAACAAACTGTTAAAAGCATTGGTATTCATACGATCTGCTTGCTGGATAATAACAGTTTTAGCTGGAGAAACCTTAGGCATTAAGGACTGTAAATCTTTCAGCTGCCGGATTTGATCGACTTTTATCTGCTTACCGGCCTCCTCTGGCTTTAGAACAGTATGATCTGGATGACTTTCTGCTGAAAATAACTGACAGCTATGACAAGTATTGCAGCTCTCAAAGTCCTCCGTCGGATTTAGACATAACAGACTTTTAGTCAGCTTGTTGGCAAGCACATCATTGTCTAGTCCATAGATTCCGTTTAGCAAAAGAGCATGAGGCATTCGTTTAGACTGATAAAGTGAAACAATATGTTGCCAAGCAAGCTGATGCCAGGGATATAGCTCTGTTTTCATACTTTTTTCAGTAATTTATCAAGTATGTTAGAAACTTGCTGTTCAATAGCCGTAATAGACTTCTCTGCATCGATAATCTGAATACGTTCAGGCTCAGCGGCTGCACGTTCAAGATAACAATGACGAATTTTCTCAAAAAAGTCAGTTTTTTCTTGCTCAAACCGATCTTTCTGCAACAATCTCTGGTTAACACGTTGCTGCCCCACATCGACAGGCAAATCAAAGAGTAACGTTAAATCGGTTTTCAGACCTGCCAGCGTCCACTCAGACAGAGCGGCAATGCGTTCTTCATGAATACCTCGTCCCGCCCCCTGATATGCAAACGTGGCATCAACAAAGCGGTCACATACGACCCACTTTCCTTCTGATACAGCAGGAAGAATGACCTGATTAATATGCTGAGCACGTGCAGCAAACATAAGTAATAATTCTGTATCATCACTCATCCGCTCTTCTCGTGGTTTGAGTAATAACTCACGAATTTCTTCAGCCAGTGGTGTACCACCGGGTTCGCGTGTGACGACGACAGTTTGATTGAACCGCTCTAAATAGGTTTTGATAAACTGGATTTGCGTTGACTTGCCAGCACCTTCAATACCTTCAATACTGATAAATTTACCGATCATTGTTTATTCAATTGATACTTTCTTACCGCTTTATTGTGGTCGGCCAGATTGGATGAAAAGATATGTCTGCCATCTATACCCGTTGCTACAAAGTATAAGCTGTTACCTTTAGCTGGATGAAGTGCAGCGTTGATTGATTCTCTACTTGGTAAACAAATAGGGGTCGGTGGTAAACCACTACGTGTGTAGGTATTGTAAGGAGTGTCAGTTCTCAGATCTTTCTTACGTAAATTACCATCAAAGTTTTTCCTGATGCCATAAATCACAGTTGGATCTGTTTGTAGCCGCATGCCTTTTTCTAGTCTGCGCACAAATACACCAGCAATTTCTGGTCGCTCATCAGCCACGGCGGTTTCTTTTTCGATAATAGACGCCATGATCAACACCTCATAAGGTGATTCATATGGAAGGTCCTTAGCGCGATATTCCCATGCTTGTTTTAAGACCGTCTGCATCTGTTCGTATGCACGTTTCAAAAATTCAATATCGGTGGTACCAGTAGGAAAATGATATGTTTCAGGAAGAAACCAGCCCTCACCTTCTACATCTGGTTTGCCTAAGGCTTTCATGACCTCACTTAGTTCCGCCTTTTCTATGGTGTGTTTGATTTTTGGATGAGCGGCTACTACATCAATAAGTGACTGTGCTGTCATTCCCTCAACGATGGTCAGTGAGTTCATTATCACTTTGCCAGAGACGAGTTTATTCATGACTTCTGGCAAGGTATCACTCGGGGACAACTCATATTCACCTGCTTTAATTTTGCTGGCTAAGTCATTGACTCTTCCATAAATTCGCAAGTGTATCGGCGTGATTGAAGTAATATTTTGCTCGTATAATTGCTGACTGACACGCTTAAGATTACTACCCGGTTCAACAACAAATGCTACCGGCTCAGCAATGGAAAGCGGTGTGGTCATAAAACGGTTGTATTGGATAACAATATAGGTACAGATGACAGCAGCTAACAACGCCGGCATGAGAGTTTTTAATAAAATCGTATTCTTCATATCAATTGTCAGTAGTGCTCAGTGCCTTTTGCAAACGTTGTGTTATAGCGCCGTGAGACCATGTTTTGTTGGTTCCGCTCAGTGCAGTGACTGGCCATATGTTAATCAAACTGTTTGTGAGGAAGACTTCATCCGCTTGGTACAAATCATCCATGTTTAAGGTCGTTATTTCAGTGGGTATATTTAAAACTGAGGCAAGTTCTATTACTCGCTGACGCATAATCCCTTCTATCCCGCTCTCATTCAGGTTCGGTGTCAATAAATGTTCATCTTTGACCAGAAACAGATTACTCATTGTCCCTTCAACAAGCCGGTCTTGGTAGTCTAACATCAAGCCTTCTGCAATCACGTCAGTAGACCATTCATTACGCGCTAGCACTTGTTCAAGGCGGTTCAAATGCTTTATGCCAGCCAATAGTGGATTCGAAGAAAGTCGTATTGAACAGAGTTGAACTGTGACGCCTTCGGAATAATGAGCGGGATAGTCTGGTAAAGGATGACTAGCAATAATACGCTGGGGCAATGCATCCAGAGGCGGTTTATAGCCGCGCCCACCGCTACCACGAGTAATCATGATTTTTATCACAGCATCTTGTGCTGTCTGCGCACAAAGTGTGACTAACTCATGCTGAAGTAACGCTAAATCAGTGAAGTCGATTTGTAAGCGACTGCACCCACGAAGTAAACGTTCAATATGGGCATCGAGGTATTCTAGTTTTCCATGTCGAAAAGGGATAGTTTCAAACAGACCGTCGCCGTATTGAAGGCCACGGTCTGCTACTGAAAGCGTTGTTGCCGGTTGACCATTTATCAGAATCACCGGTTCACTCAACTTAACTTAACTTTTTGAATATTACAGTACCGTTCGTACCGCCAAAACCAAATGAGTTAGACATGGCGACATCAATTTTCATTTGTCGTGCAGTGTTAGGTACGTAATCGAGGTCACAACTTTCATCCTGATTATCAAGGTTAATTGTTGGTGGTGCAACTTGGTCACGTATTGCAAGTAAGCTAAATACCGCTTCTACGCCACCTGCAGCACCCAATAGGTGGCCAATCATCGATTTAGTTGAACTTATCGCTACGTTGTTTGCCGCATCACCTAATGCTTTTTTGATGGCTTGTGTCTCAGCGGCATCACCTGCAGGAGTCGATGTGCCATGTGCATTGATATAATCGATTGCTTCAGGATTTAAACCTGCATCCTTGATCGCATTGACCATACAGCGTGCAGCGCCTTCTCCGCCTTCAGAAGGTGATGTCATATGATACGCGTCACTGCTCATGCCTGAACCAACAAGTTCAGCATAGATAGTGGCACCACGCTTCACTGCATGTTCATACTCTTCCAGGACAATGACACCCGCACCATCACCTAATACAAAACCATCACGGTCTTTATCCCACGGACGACTAGCCGCTGCAGGATCATCATTTCGCGTTGACAATGCACGTGCTGCGGCGAAGCCACCAAGACCGGTTTTCGATGTGGCCATTTCTGCGCCACCGGCAATCATGACATCCGCATCACCATATTGAATCATGCGTCCCGCAGCAGAGATACAGTGTGTACCCGTTGAGCAAGCTGTTACGATAGCCGTATTAGGCCCTTTCATTCCATACATGATGGATAAATTGCCTGATATCATATTAATGATATTACTCGGTACAAAGAAAGGTGAGATTTTACGAGGTCCACCATTCAAATAACTGTCGTAACCTGCTTCGATACCGGGTAAGCCGCCAATACCTGAACCAATAGCAACACCAATTCTTTCTGCATTTTCATCGGTAATAACCAGTCCAGCGTCTTCAATAGCTTCTTTGGCTGCTGCGATACCGTAATGAATGAAGGTATCCATTTTTTTGGCGTCTTTTTTAGGAATGACTGATGTGACGTCAAAATTTTTCACGCTCGCACCAAAGCGAACAGTAAACTCTGAAACATCAAACAACGTCAGTGGTGCTACACCACTTTTTCCTGCAACAATATTTTCCCAGCTTTCTTTTACTGTCAGCCCGACTGGCGTGACAGCTCCAAGACCAGTAACGACAACGCGTCTTTTCGACATCAGGTTTTCCCCTTAAACCTACAGGTATACATGACATAGCCGCCTAGCATGTTCTCACACACTAGACGGCTATCATAAGCGCTTTTAGTTATATTAAGACTGATGTGCGTTAATATAAGAAACGGCTTCTTTAACTGTAGTGATTTTCTCAGCTTCTTCGTCTGGGATTTCACATTCGAAAGCTTCTTCCAAAGCCATAACCAACTCTACTGTATCCAGAGAGTCTGCGCCCAGGTCGTCGATAAATGAAGCATCCGCAGTTACTTCATCAGCGTTGACACCTAATTGTTCAACAACAATTTCTTTTACGCGAGCTTCGATATCACTCATAACTAATATTTCCTTTGGTGGTTAATACATCAAACAATGTGCAGGCATTTTATAGTGCCTGCACCATTGAGACAAGCTAAATGGCATTCATATAACTTGACTCATAATTAAATTACTTAATTAATAGTCAGTTACAGACTATTAGCTCATATACATGCCGCCATTAACGTGCAATGTTTCTCCCGTCACATATCCAGCATGGGTACTGGCAAGATAACTCACCGCAGCGGCAATCTCCTCAGGTAAACCCAATCTCTTTAATGGGACTTGCTCAAGTAACGCAGTCTTGTGAGCTTCTGGCAAAGAACTTGTCATATCGGTATCGATAAAGCCAGGAGCAACAGTATTGACCGTAATGCCGCGGGCACCCACTTCGCGAGCTAGAGACTTGCTGAAGCCGATTACACCAGCTTTTGCCGCTGCATAGTTAGTCTGTCCAGCATTGCCCATTGCACCCACTACAGACGTGATCGTAATAATTCTACCCCAGCGCGCTTTAGTCATCGCTCTTAGGCAACGTTTACTAAGCTTATAAATCGGAGTGAGGTTTGTATTAATGATGTCATCCCACTCATCATCTTTCATACGCATTAATAAGTTGTCGCGTGTGATGCCAGCATTATTAACCAGAATTTCCGGCGCACCAAACTCAGACTCAATCGTCGAGACAACATTATCAATAGCATCAGCATCGGTGACATTAAGAACGATACCACGACCTTGAATGTTGGCTTCTTTTAGAAAGTCTGAAATAGTCGCGGCACCATTTTCAGATGTTGCTGTACCGATAACAGTTGCACCTTGCTCTCCCAAACTGATCGCAATCGCCTTACCAATGCCGCGTGTAGCTCCAGTGACCAGAGCAATTTTTCCATCTAAGCTCATTTTATTCTCCTAATACTTGTTGTGCTTTCTCAAGCGTGGTCAAATCAAATAATGGCACTGCGTTAACTGATTTATCGATACGCTTTGTTAAGCCTGCTAAGACTTTTCCAGGACCACACTCAACAAGTTGACTCACATTTTCTGCTGCAAACCACTGCACTGTTTCCACCCAACGGACAGGACTGTATAACTGCTGAGCTAAAAGCGATTTAACAGACACCACATCTTCTGCTGCAGTTACGCTGGCATTGTGGATAACAGGCGTTGTTGGCATATGGATTGAAATTTCATCAAGTTTTTGAGCTAATTGCTCAGCCGCCGGGCGCATTAATGCACAGTGTGATGGCACGCTTACAGGCAGTATTAAGGCGCGCTTTGCACCTTTCTCTGTTGCTATCTCAGTGGCTTTTTTTACCGCAGCTGTCGAACCAGCAATGACAACCTGACCAGGCGAGTTAAAATTGACAGCCTCAACAACACCGATAATGGATGCTTCGCTGCAGACATCACGTACGATATCATCTGACAGACCAAGAATCGCAGCCATAGCACCTTCACCAGCAGGGACAGCTTGCTGCATATATTGACCACGTAATTCAACCAATTTGACAGCATCACTAAAATCGATAGCTTCTGCAGCGACAAGTGCTGTATATTCACCAAGACTGTGACCAGCAAAATAATCTGGCTTGATAGCAGAAACTGATTGCCATACACGCCACATGGCAATACCTGCTGTTAACATGGCAGGTTGAGTACGGTCTGTCTGGTTTAACGATTCTTCAGGACCATTTGAAACTAAATCCCATAGATCATAATTAAGTGCATCAGATGCTTGCTGGAATGTTTCTTTAACGATGTCATGTTCAGTAGCTATCTCAGATAACATACCGATTGATTGAGATCCCTGACCGGGAAAAACAAAAGCTGATTTCATTCATTACCCCTGAATATCAGTACTGAATAAGGGCTGAACCCCATGTGAATCCGCCACCAAAGGCTTCAAACAATAAAGTCTCACCACGTTTTATGCGACCATCACGCACCGCTACATCAAGCGCCAACGGTATTGATGCCGCTGAAGTATTACCATGTTTATCTACAGTAACCACAACGTGATCCATAGACATCTGTAGCTTTCGTGCTGTAGCCGCGATAATTCGAATATTAGCTTGATGGGGAATTAACCAATCGATATCGCTTTTATCAAGCTGATTAGCCTCAAGCGTTTCATCAACAATACTACTGAGCGTTTTGACGGCAACCTTGAATACTTCATTACCCTGCATATCGATATATGGAGATTCATCAGTCACTACTGAACCGGGACCCGTTGGGACTTGTAACAAACGATTGAAACTGCCATCTGAATGGATATGTGTTGAAATAATACCAGGCTGTTCTGAGGCTTGAAGCACTACCGCTCCTGCCCCATCACCAAACAGCACACATGTATTTCTGTCAGTCCAATCGATGATGCGTGAAATAGTTTCAGCACCAACAACAAGCACATTCTTAACACCGCCAGATTTGATGAATTTATCGGCCACAGTCAGCGCATAAACAAAACCGGTACATACAGCTTGAATATCAAAGGCAGGACAGCCAGCGATGTTAAGTTTGGCTTGTAATAATGAGGCAGTACTTGGAAATATTTGTGTCGGTGTCGTCGTCGCCACAATGATCAGATCAATGTCATCATTGTTGATTCCAGCCGCTTCAATTGCTTTTAAAGACGCTTGATAAGCTAGGTCTGTGGTTGTTTCATTCTCTGCAGCAATGTGACGTTCTTTGATTCCCGTCCGTTCTTTAATCCATTGATCACTGGTTTCTACCATTGACTCAAGATCATGATTGCTGAGTACTTTTTCTGGCAGATAGCTGCCTGTACCCGCTATACGAGAATACATCACAATACTTGTCCTTCCAGTAACACTTCCAAGTGTTTTGTTATATTTTTAGGTACGTCCTGGGCGGCTTCTACAATGGCAATGTTAATGGCATTTGCGAACGCAAACTCATCTGCGCTACCATGACTTTTAATCACGATACCTTGTAAGCCAATTAAATTCGCACCGTTGTATGCACGCGGATCTAACTCGTTACGGAAATGTTTTAATACTGGCGAGGCAATTAATCCGGCCAATTTCGTCAACCAGTTTCGGGTAAATGATTGTCGCAAGTAATGACGAATCATATGAACAACGCCTTCACTCGTTTTCAACGCCACATTGCCGACAAAACCGTCACAAACAAGCACATCTGCTTCACCATGGTATAAACCATCACCTTCAACGTAACCGATGTAGTTCAGGTCTGTTTGCTCTAGCAGCCGAGAGGCTTCTTTTACCCGTTCATTACCTTTGATTTCTTCTGAACCGATATTAAGTAAGCCAACCTTTGGTTTTTCTTTACCATCAACCAATTCAGCAAGAACAGAGCCCATTAAAGCAAACTGAACCAGGTGTGCAGCACTTGAATCAACATTAGCCCCTAGATCCAGAACATAGGTATGCCCTTTCATCGTTGGCAAAGCTGAAACAATAGCGGGTCTTTCGATACCTGGTAATGTTTTTAAAACAAATCTGGCTGTAGCCATCAAGGCACCAGTATTACCGGCACTGACACAAGCAGCGGCTTGACCTTCTTTGACTAAGTTAATAGCCACTCGCATTGAGGAATCTTTCTTTCCGCGCAGTGCTTGGGAGGGTAATTCATCCATCTCTACCTGCTGAGAAGCATGATGGACAATTAATCTTGGTTCGTTATCAGCACCATTCTTTTGAAGGTTTGAATGAATAGTTTCTTCATCACCAACAAGAATTAATGTGACATCTGGATGTTTTTTTAATGCTGATATGGCAGCGGGGATCACGACTTGAGGTCCGTGATCCCCGCCCATTGCATCAATTGATATCGTCAGGCTCAATTGTGTTTATGCCTTATTCGCTTTTATCCGCAACGACTTTACGACCACGGTAGTAGCCATCAGCTGATACGTGATGACGACGGTGTAACTCACCTGATGTAGAATCAACAGATAATGTTGTTTCTGTTAACGCATCATGTGAACGACGCATTCCACGACGTGATGCACTTTTTTTGTTTTGTTGAACAGCCATGACTAAAACTCCTAAGCCTTTTAAAAATTCAAAATTATTTTTTTGATTTCAATGCAGATAACACTGCAAACGGAGATGCCTGTTTTTCAGGTGTCTCCTCTATCTCTTCATCCCCAGATTGCCAGACTTCTTTCGGCAGACAATCAAAATCATGTTTAGGCACCAGGGGAAGTGCCAAGATTAATTCATCTTCAACCACGTCAGCAGGGTTCACAAACTCTGTTTCGTCAATTATCCAAGGCTCATACTGCTCTGATAATCGGCTAACAAGACGTTCATGCTTTACCAAACCTAACAGCGTATTGACTTCTACAGGGTAGAGTAACTCTTCCATACACCGCTCACAGGTGAGTGATAGTGTCGTCACAAAGTTACCTTGCATGTAGGGTGTGCCGGTTTGGTCAATATCAAATCGCATTTTGATTTTGACTGTACCTGAGTCACTAAATAAAGATGGCTTCAAACGTGACAGTTCTGTCAGTTCAATTTCACCTTCAAGTTCCCGTCCATTATGAGCAAATCGAAACGGATCAATTTCTTTTGGTAATTGCTGGCGCATAATCGACGGGATTATATAAGAAATATCGAAAAACAGCAAAGTGGATGCATTGTTGGCCTAATCATATTCAATTATTGTGTAACTCAATCACAGCATTACTTTTGTCAGAGTTTTGTTTGTTTAGATCGTTTCTCATGGCATCGATGTAATATAAGTAGTTCGCATCAATATCCCCTGTAATGTATTCACCATCAAAACATGATGTATCAAAACGCTCTACGTCCGACTTTTTATTGATCGCCGCTACCAAGTCATGAAGATCTTGATAGATGAGCCAGTCGACACCTAATTGTTTTGATATTTCTTCAACATTTCTATCATGAGCCACAAATTCATTTGCTGATGGCATATCAATACCGTAAACGTTCGGGAAACGAACAGGTGGCGCGGCAGAAGCTAAATACACTTTATTAGCGCCTGCATCTCTTGCCATCTGAACAATTTGCTGTGATGTCGTACCACGAACGATAGAGTCATCTACTAAGAGAACATTTTTGCCCCTGAACTCTAAATCAATAGCATTTAATTTTTGACGAACTGACTTCTTACGCATGGTTTGGCCAGGCATAATAAATGTGCGACCGATATAGCGATTTTTAATAAAGCCCTCTCGATACACGACGCCCAAATCATAAGAAAGCTGTAAAGCGGCACTTCGACTGGTATCAGGTATCGGAATAACGACATCAATATCGTGTTCAGGAAATTCACGTTTAATTTTTTGCGCGAGTTTTGTACCCATGCGCATGCGACTTTTATGCACAGAAATGCCATCCATCATCGAGTCAGGACGAGCAAAATAAACGTACTCAAAAATACAAGGTGATTTCACTGGATTTTCAGCACATTGCTGAGAATAGAAGTTACCTTTTGTATCAATAAAGACACATTCACCCGGTTCAATATCACGGACTAATTCATAGTCGAGAATATCAACGGCAACACTTTCTGAGGCAACAACATACTCTGTACCCTGCTCTGTTTCGCGTTTACCGATGACCGCTGGTCGAATGCCATATGGGTCACGAAATGCCATGACGCCAACCCCTGAGATCATGGCAACAGCAGCATAAGCGCCTCTGCAACGACGATGAACCTGTGCGACCGCATTAAAAATATCTTGCGGTTGAGGTGTTAATTTTGAGCTGTTTTGTAACTCATGAGCTAATACATTGAGCAAAACTTCTGAATCAGAATCCGTATTCAAATGTCGACGATCTGTCTGAAATAATTCATCTTTCAGAACTTTTGTATTGGTAAGGTTACCGTTATGGGCAAGGGCAATACCAAATGGAGAGTTGACATAAAACGGCTGCGATTCAGCTGATGTCGAACAGCCAGCTGTAGGATAGCGGATATGACCAATACCCATCTTTCCTTTTAGGCGAATCATATGGCGTGTATGAAAGACATCCTTGACGAGACCATTATCCTTACGAAGAAAAAACTTGCCATCATCGTCACAAGTCATTATTCCAGCAGCATCTTGTCCACGATGCTGTAATACGGTCAATCCATCATATAAGGCCTGGTTAACCTCAGAATGACCAACAATACCAATAATTCCGCACATAATTTGCCCTGTCAGGAAGTTAATTGTAGTTGATATGCTGGGCGATATCTGCTGGTAACAGATCACGTACCCACACTGCTAACTTGATAAAATGTTCTAATAATATCGAGTTTTGCCACCAAGAATCTGCCGGCATAGGGGTTGCGCCAGCAGCTAAAACCAAAATAGTCACTAACGCCACACCACGTATTAGTCCAAAAATGATACCGAGGGCGCGGTCTGTCCCCGTTAGTCCAGTTTTTTCGACAACTTGTGATATTAGATGGTTAACCATCGCACCGAGTATGAGCGTCACAGCAAATAAAACGAAAAAAGCAAGAAACAATCTTATTGAAGGCGTTGATATATATTCAGCTAACAATGTTGAGAGGTTTGAGTAAAAAAGTATGGCTACCCAAAAAGCTAGAATCCAGCTAGCCAATGAGAGTACTTCTTTCATGAAGCCTCGGACAATACTGATAGCGGCTGACATAAAAATCAGACCAATTATCAGATAGTCAACCCAAACCATAGTTACCCCGCAATCAGCTGCGATCTAAACGAGAAATTTTAACAGATTAACTATCAACAACCCAGAAGTTTTACAGTTATATTTCATGGTTGGATAGTTCGCTGAAAACACTTGTTAATATTGCAAAATCTGCGTAGATAACTTCAACTTTTTGTTCAATATTTTAGCCGTTTCTTCTAATTTATCGCGGTCTGAAACAGGTTGTAACCGAACACGATAGATAGGTTTATCGTCTGTTTTGAGTATTTCAATCAAAGGATTGTAGCCCATAGACTCAAGTTCTTTTGATAAAGCGTCAGCATTATCACGAACACCGAAACTGGCGAGCTGTAACACCCATAACGTTTCGTTGTTTTTAACTTCTGGAGCTGGAGCTGGAGCTGGAGCTGGAGCTGGAGCTGGAGCTGGA